>Ga0213860_10000150_pt1 | contig 27374 bp, 30 predicted proteins | sample PICome_3_FD_160118 | JGI IMG/M metagenome (GOLD analysis project Ga0213860, IMG submission 160118) | Coastal seawater microbial communities near Pivers Island, North Carolina, United States - PICO550 | ecosystem: Environmental > Aquatic > Marine > Coastal | place: USA: North Carolina...
AAGATGTTGTCGATATTGATGCCTCTGCTGCAACTGGTAAAGTCCATGTAGAAAACTCAAGATTCCAAGCAAACTACATCGCCACAACTGATGCGACGATGAATCTTGACCCTGGCGATGATCGTGCCGTAACTGGTCTGGTTCGTGTTTGGGGCGACCTCCAAGTTGATGGTGTGACTACAACTGTCAACTCAACAACCATGACAGTAGATGATGTTGTCCTTACTCTTGGCGGTGATACCGCTCCTTCATCTGATGACAACCTCGATCGTGGTGTTGAGTTCCGTTATTATGACACTCAAGCACGCTTAGGTTTCTATGGTTGGGACACTAACTATACTGATCTGGCTGGTCACGAAGGTGGTTATACTTTCCTTCATGCTGCTGCAAATTCTTCCGAAACTTTTTCTGGTACTGCTTCTGGTATTACTGCTGGTAACCTTAAGTTAACAACTAATACCAACTCCACTTCTAATACAACTGGCGACCTTGTAGTTGCTGGCGGTGTTGGTATTACTCAAGATGTAAATATCGGTGGTCTGTTAGATGTTGATGGTACATTGCGTGTAACTAATACTTCTCGCTTTGATAACAACATCGTTCTGCAAGGTGCATCTAAGACCTTGCAACTTAATAATGGATCTGGAACAACCAAGATTGAACTTCAGTCAACTACAGGTAATGCATCATTTGGTGGTGTAGTTGATTCGATTGGCAACTTTAACGTCAACACTAACAAGTTTAACGTTGTTGCTTCTTCTGGTAATACAACTATTGCTGGTACTCTGGGTGTTACTGGTGATACAACTCTGACTGGTGCTTTGGATGCAAACAGTACAGTTAATATTGCTGGATTTACTTTCCTTGAAGACACTAATGAACCTAGTATTGCCTTGAATGGTGGCACTGGTTTATATGAAATTCAATCCAGTGATTATGGTGCATTCCGATTTGATGGTGGTGGATATGTTGAAGGCGACACTATGTTCAATAGTGACCTTTACATCAATGGTTTTATCAGACAGAAAGAAGACGTAACGGCAACCTTCAACACGCAAAACTACTTGCAGGTTCGTTATAAGTTCCGTACTGGTACATCTGCTGCATATACTCCTGCATACGCACAAGACAATACATCAAACCTGAGAGTTTATGGTGGTGCTGGTATTGCAACCGACCTTCATATTGGTGATGATCTGTATATCGGTAAGTTGAATAGTGGAGACAATGTTGAATTCCAAGTTCTTGGTGAGTCTGGTAACACAACTATCGGTCGTTCTGGAGCAGGTACTTCATCTGTTGGTACTTTAACCGTTTATGGAGATACTCTCTTAGATAGAGATCTGACAGTCAATGGTGATATTACTCTTGGTAATGCAAGCAGTGATACTCTGGTAGTCAACTCAGATACGACATTCAACGATGATGTAAAAATCAATGGTGACAACCTAACGTTCACTATCGAAGCACAGAATGGTACTGATGCATTTGTTGTTGACTCTGACAATGGCAATACAACTATTGCTGGTACGTTAGATGTAGATGATGCAACAACAATTACAAATACTCTGAATGTCACTAATGGTGTTGACTTTGATAGCACTCTGAATGTTGATGGTCAGACTGATTTAAATGGTGCTTTGATCGTTGATGGTGCCACTACAATCAATAATAGTCTCACTCTCAATAAAGCAAGTGGCAATCTCTTGATTCAAAATGGATCTGGAGTAACTAAGTTTAGTGTAGACACAGACAACGGCAATACTGATATTCAAGGTACTTTCAACGTTGAGGGTGCTACTACTATTGATGATACCTTGGGAGTAACTGGTATCACCTCATTTACTGACAACACTGATCAATCTGTTGGCGGTAACTCTTATAGTGCTGATGGTTCTGTCCGTCTTACTGGTGGTCTTGGTGTTGCCAAGAATCTTGCAGTTGGTGAAGACTTTACAGTTTATGGTAACTTTGTTGTAAAAGGAAATACCACTCAGACTGGTACTACAGTTTACAACAACACAATTGAAATTTCTAACACTCAGGATGCAACGTCCTTTGCTGATAATTCAGTATCTCTCACCACTGATGGTGGTGCAAGAATTAGTAAGAATACTTGGGTTGGTGGAGATCTTCATATTTGGGATAATGCAAATTCAAGAAATGCATTCTATGTTGATGTGAGCACTGGTGATGCTACATTACATAATAATATGACCATCGGTGGCGATCTTGTAGTCAATGGAACAACGACAACTGTTAATAGCACGATCACTACTCTCGATGACCCTATTATCACTTTGGGTGGTGACACAGCACCCTCGTCTGATGATGCTAAGGATCGTGGTGTTGAGTTCCGTTATTACGACAGCACTGCTAAAACTGGGTTCTTCGGACTTGATAGATCCTCATTAGAATATGTTTTCTTATCCAATACATCTAATTCAAGTGAAGTTATTAGTGGTACAGATGGCGATCTTCGCGCTGGTTCTCTGCATCTTACTGGGTCTGGCACGTCTCTTGATGTTGATGCCAATGCCAATATTGATGGCACCCTGACAGTTGATGGACAGATTACCTCTAATGTTTCTACTGGAACACCTCCTCTGGTTGTTGCTTCCACAACGAAAGTCAATAATCTGAACGCTGATCTTCTAGATGGTTTCACTACAGATTCCACAGCAAATGCAAATACAATTGTTCTTCGTGATGCTAGTGGAGATTTTGCTGCTAATAAAATTACAGTTGCTACTGGAACTGGATCTGGCGCTGGTATTCAAGGTAATGCTCTTACAGCAGATACACTTAAGACCGCACGCACCATCACAGTTGATGGCGTTGTAAATGGTAATGTCTCTTTCAATGGAAGTGCAGATGTAACCATTACTACCACATATGACGATGCAGATATCACTGCTCTGGCAGCACAGGCAGGCACTGGTTATATGGTCAGGTCTGCTGCCAACACTTATGTACATCGTACATTTGGAGTTACCTCTGGTTCTGGTATTACACTGACAAATGCTGATGGAATTTCTGGAAATACTACAATCAACGTTGCGTCGTCGGCATCTTCAACTCCTGACAACCTGGTTCTTCGTGATGGTTCTGGTGACTTTGCTGCTAACGTCATTACGATGGCAACAGCAACAATCTCTGGAGCAGCGACCATTGGTACAACCCTGGGTGTTACAGGTGCAACAACTCTGAGTTCTACTCTGGGTGTTACAGGTGCAGCAACATTGAGCAGCACTCTGGCAGTCACTAGCAATGCTACAATTGGTGGCACACTGGGTGTAACTGGTGTTTCTACTCTTACAGGTCTTCTGAATGCTAATGGTGGTATTGCAGTTGACACGAATAACTTCACAGTCAACGGAAGTACGGGTTCTGTCGTTACTGCAGGCACGTTAAGCGTTGGTAGTACATCTGCCTTTACTGGTGCTATCACGGCATCTGGAGGCGTTGTGGGCGCTCTCACAGGCAATGTAACTGGTAATGTCACTGGTGACGTAACTGGTGATCTTACTGGTGATGTGACTGGTAATCTGGTTGCAAATTCAACTGCTCTGAATATTCTTCCCGCTGCAGATAGTACACATAACTTAGGTTCTACTACAGTAAGATGGGCGAACGTTTATGCAGATAACCTTAATGCAGGTGGTAACGCAACTATCACTGGTAATCTCGATCTTACTGGAAACCTTGCGGTAACAGGTACATCTACATTTACTGCTGAAGCAACATTTGCAACTCACGTCAATCTTGGTGATGATGATCAAATTAGATTGGGTGCAAGTAATGATATGCAGATTGTACACATACCAGGGGATGGTAATAGTGTACAAGGAGATCAACCCTTATATCTACAATCACCAAGTCAAATTATATTAAAGGAATATAATGGATCTGAGGTCTTTGCTAAATTTATTAAAGATGGGGCAGTTGAACTCTACCACGATAACTCCAAGAAATTTGAGACAAGTGCGACAGGCGCGACTATCACTGGTGCCTTGGTTGCAACAACGATCTCGACTGGTACACTTACTGGTAACGTAACTGGTAACGTCACGGGTAACTTGACTGGTGATGTAACTGGTAATCTTACTGGTGATGTTACAGGTGACCTGACTGGTAACGTTACTGGTAATGCAACTACAGTCAGTACCTCAGCTTCTGGAAACGATGATGAAGTCTTCATTGCAACAGTATCGAATGGTTCTGGTACTAACACACTTCGCACCAAGTCCACTTGCAAGTTTGACAGAGCAACTGGCAAGATTATTAGTGATCTCCAAGGCAATGTTACTGGAAATGTAACTGGAAACGTAACTGGAAACGTAACAGGAACTGTTTCTAGTATTGCTAACCATGACACTGGCGACCTGACAGAAGGCACAAATCTGTATTACACAGATGCTCGTGCTGATGCTCGTATTGCTGCTGCAACTACTGATGACCTGAGTGAAGGTTCTACTAATCAGTATTACACTGAAGCAAGAGTTCAAACAAAACTTGATCATGCGTTTGAACAACTTAGAGCAATGCTCAACAACCTTGCTACTACTACCACTTTGGTTCTGAATTTGTCTGGCGATCCTACTCCTGGTGATGTCGTTACTCTTGGTTCAATCGTAACTGGTGGTACTGGTTACACCACATCAACAGGTGTTGCTACTACCTCCAGTGGCAGTGGCACTGGATTGACAGTAGATATCACAGCATCTGCTGGTGTCATTCAGAGCATCGCTGTTAATTCTGATGGTAGTGGATATGTTGCAGGTGAAACCATCACTATTAGCACTGGCGATGGTAACGCACAAGTCACAGTTGGAACAGTTAAGACCATGGCAGTTGGTAACACTATCACTGGCGGTACTTCTGGAACCACTGGTGTTATCACAGCACTTGGTGCTACTTCAGTAACCATCGATACAATTGATGGATTCTTCAAGAAGGGTGAAACAGTTTCTGCTGGTAATGTAACCACTCTCACGATCTCCACATTCGCATAATAGAAAATGTCCGCTACTAGACCCGCTACTAAAACAGAACTAAGAGATTACGCTCTTCGTCGTTTGGGTTATCCAACGATTGATATCAACGTTGCTTCAGCGCAACTGGATGACCTGATCGAAGAGGCAATCGATTACTATCAAGAGTATCATTACAATGGTAGTTACAAGTCTTTCATTAAGATTGAAGTGACTGATGCTATCAAAACTGCTGCTAAAGCAACTGCTCAAATTGGTTCTTCTGCTTGGTATGAAGATACTCAGTATGTTTCTCTCCCTCCTGGAGTGATGAGTGTCAATCGGGTATTCAGTCAGATCGGTGCATCTAGTGTTGTTCCTGGTAACATCTTCAACATTAAATATCAGATCTTCTTGAATGACATCTATGCGATGACGCATGGACATATTCTTCATTACTTTATGACATCTCAATATCTTGAGACTTTGGATTGGGTTACTAATAATAATGCAAATCGTAGAATAAGATTCAACGAACATCAAGGTAGACTTTATCTTGATTTTGATTGGGATGAATTGGAAGCAGGGGATTTTATTTTAGTAGAAGTTTTGATGCGCCAAGATCCCGAAACATACACTGATATGTACAATGATAATTGGTTGAAGGATTATGTTGAGGCATTATTCCAACAGCAGTGGGGTCGTAACCTAAGTAAGTATGATGGCATTCAAATGCTAGGTGGTGTTACTCTCAATGGTCGTCAAATTCTTGAAGATGCAAGTCAATTTAAGAAAGATCTTGAAGAACAACTTCGTGATACATACGAAATTCCCCCTCTAGACTTGGTAGGATAATATGTCATTTCAGAATACACCAGCATCTGATTTCGTTTTTAGCGATCATACAAATCTTTTAAAGGCGAATGGTTCTGCTCAAGAGCAGAAGTTTATGGAGAATCTCGTCGTAGAGAGCATAGAAATTTATGGGCAAGATATCTACTATGTTCCAAGAACGATTGTTAATCGTGACACGGCGTTTGGAGAAGACTCTGATTCGCAATTTGATAGCGCAAGAGCAATCAGAGCATACGTTAATAATGTTGAAGGATGGGAAGGACAAGGCGAATTACTTAGCAAATTTGGAGTTCGTGTCGAAGATAAAACGACGTTTATCTTTTCCCGTGAGAAGTTTAAAGAAAAAGTTGACGACCTGGAAACTTTGAATGTAGAGGGTCGTCCAAATGAAGGAGATCTGATTTGGTTTCCTACGACAAAACATTTATTTGAAATTAAATTTGTAGAAGCAGAGAAACCCTTTTACCAACTTGGTAAAGGTTATGTTTGGGAATGTCAGTGCGAACTCTTTGAGTACAGCGACGAAGATCTCGATACTGGTATTGCAGAAATTGATGCTATCGAGACAGCATTTGCCAATGCCATCACAGTTAACTTTGCTGCAGGTGGCACTGGAGATTTTACAATCGGAGAAATTGTTGCTGGTGGTGCTTCTAATGTTACGGCAGAAGTTAAGGCATGGGATTCATCTAATAGACAACTCCAAGTGTTTAATAGATCTGGCATTTTCACTATTCCAGAAACTGTAACTGGTCAAACTTCAGGTGCTGCATGGACATCTGCATCGTACAATACACTAAATAATGTTAATACTGAGTCTAGTGTCGATCAGAACTACGACTTTGAAACTCTTGATGATGATATTATTGATTTCACCGAATCAAATCCTTTCGGTTCTATTGGGTCCACTACTGATACTACAATCTGATGTTAGGCACATATTCATATCACGAAATTTTTAGAAAGACTGTTGTTGCATTTGGAACTTTGTTCAACAACATCGAACTTCGTCGTTCTGATGAAGTAATGAAAGTGCCTCTGGCATATGGTCCCAAAGCAAAGTTTCTGGCGCGTCTCGATCAAGTACCTGACCCTACAAATAAAAGAGTACAGATTACACTGCCAAGAATATCTTTTGAAATCAATGGCATTACATACGACTCTTCTAGAAAGGTATCGCCAACTCAAAAGATTGCTATACCCACTAGTAATACAAAAAATAAGAATGTATTCATGCCAGTCCCATATAATTTGGGATTTGAATTAGCAATTATTTCTAAAAATCAAGAAGATGGTTTGCAAATCTTGGAACAGATTTTGCCATACTTCCAACCGCACTATAATCTTTCTGTAAAACTTCTTCCTTCCATGAATGAAGTGAAAGATGTTCCTGTGGTTTTACAAAATATTGATTATGAGGATGACTATGAGGGGGACTTTTCTACCCGTAGAGCAATTATTTACACCTTACAATTTAGTGTAAAGACATATCTTTATGGTCCTATTACAGAACCCAAGGTCATCAAAAAGGCAATTGTCGATTACTCTACATCTGCAAAAGTCACTGCACCAAGAGAGGTTCGTTATCAGGTAACTCCTACATCTCTGCAAGATAGAGACGGAGTTGTTGTTACTACATTATCATCTGCTACAGACGCAGACGATAATTTAATTGCTGTTGCTGATGCATCAGGCATTAATAAATTTGATAGCATCTATATTGATACTGAACTCGTTAGAGTATCTAAAAAGTCTGGTAATAACTTGACAGTTGTAAGAGCATATGAAGGAACTACTGCTGCAGCACATGCAAGTGGTGCTAATGTATTCTTAGTCAATGATGCAGATGATGCGTTGCTTGATTCTGAAGATGACTTTGGTTTTGGTGAACTTACATCTGAGTTTACTGATATCAAGAAACGTAATCCTGTAAGCGGCGCTGACGAGGCAATTTAAAAATGGGCAATCCTTTTGATGGACTGAATGATGCTTTTGGTGCAGAACCCTCTGAACTCCAGAAGCATGTGGAAAAAGTAAAACCAGTATTAAAGAAAACAGAAACAGAAGATGTAAAGCAGGATTATGAAGTATCTCGTGCTCAACTTCATAATCTAGTCATGAAAGGACAGGAGGCAGTTGATGGCATACTTGACGTGGCACGAGCGTCAGATCATCCTCGTGCTTATGAAGTTGCAGGTCAACTTATCAAAAACGTAGCAGATACTGCCGACAAACTCATTGACTTACAAAAGAAAATGAAGGAGTTAGATGCCGATGAGAAAAAATCTGGACCATCTACGGTTAATAACACTATGTTTGTGGGCTCTACAGCGGAACTACAAAAGATGCTAAAACAGCAAAAACAGATAAATAAAGAGGACACGAAATAACACGACATGACAGTAATTAACGTTTTAAGCACCAATGCAATCGCTGCTGATGCTACCGAGTATCAAGTTGTACAGACTGGATATTATCGCGTAGTTGCAACTGCAGGTGATGCAACAGTTGCATTCAATGGTGGTCCTGCAATCACCTTGATTCAAGATCAAGCACTTCTGATTAAAGGTGGTAAACCTGGTCAAGCAAGAATTGTCAAAGCAGTAGATGACTCTACCGCAGACTATCAACTTGGCACAAACCTTGGCGAAGTTACTAATACACACCCATTCTCTGTTGGAGATTTTATTGCTGTAGAAGATGCTAGCACCTCTCCTGCTATCGATTCCAACTTCCTTTCTGCTGGCACCGCTGGCAAGAAAGTCACTGCTGCAACAGGAAACACAATCAGCACTGATATCGATTCATCTTCTGCATCTGCTGATTACACCTATGCTTACAGCGGACCTCAAGCAATCGTCAAACGTTGCGTGAAAATCGCTGCAACTGGTAATGCAATTGTTGTTGAAGAAATTCAAGTTGTAGGCGGTTGATATGCCATTAGTTAACCAGGAAGCAGAAAGAATCTTTAGAGGGATGAAGAATAAAAACGCTTCTCGCTTTAAAGATCTTTATGGCAAACGTGACAAAGATGTTATGTATGCCACTGCTAACAAGTTAGCTCAGAAAAAACAAACAAAACAAAAAACTTGGAAGTCTGGCATGGGATTCAAAGAAGAAGTCGTTGCAGAAAAATGTGAAACCCGCTATTGTCGCCTTTGTAGAAAGAAGGAGACTCGCAAACAATGCGGTTATGGTGGTGCCCTTTGGGATCGTTATGCAGTAAAGGATGCAACTGAAAATGAAAGACAAGACGCAGCGGAAGAATCTGGGATCACTTCTGAAGGAGGCGAAGGAATGTCCGAAGGCACGAAATCTGGTGATAGTTCTTTGCGTGACTGGTTTAGCAAGAGTAAGTCTTCTGATGGCAAGCCTGGTTGGGTTCAACTCGGTGGTAAATATGCAGGAAAACCCTGTGCCAAACAACCAGGACAAACAACTAAACCCAAGTGCGGGTCTAGTAAGATGAAAAGAAACCTAAATAAGGATGAGGAGGAAGCAGCATTCCGTCGCAAGAATGCTAAAGATCCAAATCCAGATCGTAAAGGTAAGGCAATTAACGTGAAAACAGAAGCAACTTATCCCCAAGACTTTAGAAATGCCGATGGTTCTAAGAAAGCTGTCGCCAAGAAAAAGACTGGTAAACCTAACGCTCAAGGTGATTATGGTAAGAAAGACCTCAATGAAAGAGGCGATTACTGGCATCCTGATCCTGACAAGGATCGTAAGCTAGGCGGTCCTGGTGCAAACCAGCGTGCTCGCGAAGATCGTGCTGCTGCTTCTAAACCAAAATCTGACCCTAAGAAACTGAGAAAGGGTGAGTCTTACATGGATTATGCTAAACGTCAAAAAGGATATACTCCTTCTAAACCTAAAAAGAAATCGCTATTAGGTCGTTTAGGTTTGAAAAAAGAAGAAATTGTATTAGAAAAAGAAGGCAAGAAAGATGCCTGCTACCATAAGGTAAAGTCTCGTTATTCTGTTTGGCCAAGTGCGTATGCCAGCGGAGCACTAGTCAAATGCCGAAAGAAAGGTGCAAAGAATTGGGGAAACTCTACAAAGAAAGAAGAATTTGAAGGGAACGTATCGTTCTCTGACTTCCAAGAGAAAGCACAGAATTGCTGGAAGTCACATAAAAAAGTAGGTATGAAAATGAAGGGAGGCAAGTTGGTAAATGATTGCCGCCCAAAGAATGAGGAAGTAACCAACGAAGCAAAGAACTGCTGGAAAGGTTACGAGAAAAAAGGAACCCAAAAACTATTCGGCAAAACGTACAACCGCTGCGTCAAAAAGGAAGAGACGCAAAATGAAGCTGCAGCCTGGACAAGGAAAGCAGGAAAAAGCAAATCAGGTGGACTCAACGAAAAAGGACGAAAGTCTTACGAGAGAGAAAATCCTGGAAGCGACCTTAAGGCACCATCAAAGAAGGTTGGAAATCCCCGTAGGGCATCCTTCTGTGCTCGAATGAAAGGTATGAAAGCAAAGTTAACTTCTAAGAAAACTGCTTCGGATCCTGATTCGAGAATCAACAAATCGTTACGAGCTTGGAACTGCTGATACGTTGACACATTGTTTCAACGTGCTACAATAAATAGGTAAAACCACTATACAAGGATACTGCATTTTATGACTGATCCAAAGGAAGTTTCGTCTTTTTCCATGGAACGGAAGGAGTGCGAGAAGTGTGGTGCCGTTTGGTTAAACGGACAGCATATGTGGACAGGAACTGGTCAGAAAGGTAACGAAATGGATCTGGCTGGACTCGTTTGCAACAATATTTCAAAAGAAGATCCCGATTACAACAAATGTATTAATGCTAGTCGTGGTCAAATAGGTGGCGACACTTGGGAGTACCGAAGAGGGTACGTTGATGGTCAATTAGATGCCATGATGAAGAAGTCAGGAATGCCTGACACATGATTAAGTATCGTTAAATATGCACTGATAGATAGTGTAGTTGCGTAATCTTTAATGAAGTTTATTTTCGCACTTATTGCTACACTATTTCTCGCTGCTCCTGCATGGGCAGTAGATGTACAGATGGGTTCTAATGGAAACCTAGTATTTGAACCATCAGAGGTTACTATTTCTGCTGGTGAATCAGTCCATTTTGTTAACAACATGCTTCCTCCACATAACGTTATCGTTGAAGATCGTCCAGACTTAGGTCATGAATCCCTCGCAATGTTACCAGGTGAGGAGTTTGATGTTGTCTTTAACGATCCTGGCGACTATACTTACTGGTGTGCCCCCCATAAAGGTGCGGGTATGATTGGAACAGTACACGTTGAATGATGAAAAAACTCAATGAAGTTACTTTGAATATCACAGTAGCAATCATTGACTTCCTTTATAAAGGTAGAGACTATCCACGCTTCTGGGTGCTTGAAGAAATTGCTAGAGCACCCTATTTTGCGTTCTTAAGTGTTCTACACTTGAGGGAGTCTATGGGATTGCGTGGTCCAGAACACATCTATTTGATGGAGGAACATTTTGCTCAAACACTTAACGAAACAGAGCACCTGGAATATATGGAATCTAGGGGCGGTAATACTTATTGGGTGGATCGCTTTGTCGCCAGACACCTGGTACTTATCTACTATTGGGTCAACGTGGTTTATTACTGGTTGGCTCCTCGCTCTGCTTACCACCTCTCATACGAGGTAGAAGTTCATGCCGCTACAACATACGCTAAGTATCTTGCAGATAACGGACATGACGACAAGATCCTTGAGATCTTAAATGATGAACTCCAACATGTTCATGAATTAGAAAAAGCAATTAAATTGATAGAGTCATGAGAATGGAGGAAATTAAACCGAGTCACTATGTGACAGAAGAAAAAGTACAGGAGATGATCGACGATGCCATACGAAAACATAATCGAAATGCTTCAATTATCAGTTTTTGTGTTGGTTGGGTTGTTCTTGCACTTTTTGCTGAGGGTTTGCTTCGACTTATTGGGGTTATAGAACCAATTTTTCCTTGGTTAAACATCCATCTATAACTACTGAATACATATGATAACCAGAGAGGATCTTAATGCCTAAAGAATTTTTCCCAGATTTTACTCAGAAAGAGTATGATCAAATTATAGAATCTGTGGAACGACGCCAACACAACTATGTGTGTGGTGATAAAGTATACAATGAACTTGGCAGTATTGCCAATGAACTAAAACGCCGCCGTCAGGCAGCACGCCCTTTCGCATGTTGAATTATGAAAGTAGGTTTAATCGGACTAGGAAGAATGGGCGAGGGTATGTCTCGCCGTATGATGAAAGCAGGAATTGAAGTATGGGGTTACAGGAGGAATTATGCAAAAGCTGAAGAAGCGTTTGAAAAGGGTTATGTCAGTGGAGTTGCCACTAATCTGGAAAGCCTTGTTCAAGTAGTACATGATAGTGGAGGTTCTGCTGGAAAATGTCCTGGTATCTTTCAACTTGTTATCCCTGCAGAATTAGTAGAGGACACACTGAATGAGTTACTACCATTACTTAGCGACGGGGATATTGTTATTGACCATGGCAATAGCAACTTTAAAGATTCTCGACGGAGAGCGGAAAGGTTGGCCAAACTTGGTATCCAATATATTGATTGCGGTACTAGCGGTGGAGTTTATGGTCTGGAGCGTGGATACTGTCTTATGGTTGGTGGTACAAATACAGCAGTATCTGTATGTGCCCCCATTTTCAGGTCACTCGCACCAGGGATTTCAGGTGCCGAACGCACAGATCCATACAGCAGGGCAACATCTGCTGAGTATGGGTGGTTACATTGTGGCGGACCTGGTGCAGGTCATTTCGTAAAGATGGTTCACAACGGAGTCGAATATGGAATCATGCAAGCCTATGCTGAGGGGTTCAATATCTTGCATCATGGCAATCTTGGTTCCAATTACACCAAGGAAGGTGATGCTGAGGTGGCTCCGATGGAAAATCCGAAAGATTATGAATACGATATTGACACTGCTGAAGTGGCTGAGTTATGGCGTCGTGGTAGCGTTGTTGGTAGTTGGTTACTTGACCTTACCGCTGATGTACTACGGCATGATCATGACCTTAGCAAATTCGATGGAGGAGTATCAGACTCTGGTGAAGGTCGTTGGACTCTCCACGCTGCTGTGGATCTTGGTGTTCCCACACCTGTCATATCTGCTGCCTTATTTGAACGATTCAATTCAAGACGACTCGGAGAGTATGGAAACAAAATCTTAAACGGAATGCGGTACATGTTTGGAGGACACAATGTTCGGTGAATTTCTACTATGGATTGCAGCGCCCTTTGTATGTGCCACCCTCGCATTTGGACGACTTAAAGGTGAAAATAACTATTATGAATCAGACGACTACAATGGAAACGGAACCGCTCACTAGTGGCATTATTATCTTCGGTGCAACTGGAGATTTATGCAAACGAAAACTAATTCCATCTTTGTATAAACTCTGGGAGAAAAAACTTCTCCCAGATAATTATATAATTACTGGTGCTGCTCGTAGAGAGCGATCACCAGAAGATTGGCGAAGGGAGATTGGTGGTGAAAATTATCCAGAAGAGTTTCTACATCAATTAGATTATGTTTCTTGCGATCTGGGTGATATTGATTCACTTAGAAAGTTGCCTATTCTAGGTGATGCCACATACTTTTTATCTGTTCCTCCAGATAGATATTCATATGCAGTAAAGAATCTAAAAGAGTTTGGGTTACTAGACGATGCTGAAAGATCTAGGGTCATCATTGAAAAACCTTTTGGTACAGACTTACGATCTGCTGAAAATTTACAGCGAAGTATTTCAGAACACATACGAGAAAAACAAATTTATCGTATTGATCATTATCTTGGCAAAGATACTGTTAGTAATATACTTGCTACACGCTTTTCCAATACCATTTTGGAGCCTCTTTGGAATCGAGATTACATAGAAGAAATTCAAATTTTTGCATCAGAAACCATCGGTTGTGAAGGTCGTTCACAATACTATGATGGATCTGGTGTAGTGAGAGATATGATTCAAAATCATATGCTTCAGGTTCTGGCACTCGTTACGATGGAGGCACCCTGTAGATTAACTGCTACCGAAGTTCGTAGAGAAAAAACAAAAGTCCTTGCTGCTACTCGCTTGGGGCAAAAGTTTTTAGCAGGTCAGTATGTTGGATATAGAGATGAAGATGGTGTAGATCAAGATTCAGAAACACCAACTTATGTTGCTGGTGATATTTACATTGATAACTGGAGATGGCAAGGTGTTCCTTTCTATTATATGGTAGGTAAAAAATTACCATATCAATGTGTGGAAGTGGTAGTTAAATTAAAATCACCTCCAATTGGTTTATTTGAAGGTCATGAATATAATGATCGTATTGTAATTAGACTTCAACCAGATCCTCACCTGGATATTCGTATTGACATGAAGCAACCAGGTTTCGGAAACAAAGTAGAAACAGCAACTCTACAACACAAATATCCAAATGGTGCTGTGGATGGATATGAAAAACTTTTATATGATGCTATCCACAAAGATCAATCTAACTTTGTACATGCAGAAGAAGTATTAGAATCTTGGAGAATTGTAGATGATTTGCTATGCACAGGTGATAAATGTAAAGTAAGGACTACACCTTACCTATATCATGAAGGTCTTTGGGGACCATCACACAAAACACAATTCATAACAGATTGGGATTATCCAGCATGACCACATTTCTGTTTGTGTTTGCTTTCATTTTCTTGCTTATTTCTGCCATGGAAGTAACATGGCCTGTACGCAACAATAAAAAATGAATTACGTTCAGTTATTCATACGACACACAATGCAAACCCCATGGGCATTAGGCGTTATGGGGTTTTTCTTAGTATTTGTTCCCATCATTGGTATGCATCTTGTACATAAATATGGTTGGGAGCATTGGGAACCCTTTGCCAAGAAACATAAATGAAGTATCAACTAACTCTCATTCTATGCTTTGCACCATTAGCAGTCATTTACATTATACTAAAACTTTCTGTTTGGTATTCTGCGATCAATGCTGAGGCGGATTATGTCAGAAAAGAACCTTTACGCAAACGAGGACCCTACTTGGAGAATCCGTATGCAGATGTTGACGAGGAGGAAGAGGAATTTGGAGATCGCACAGACTATCGATAAAGCATTAGAAGAGTATTATTCCGAACAAGGATTATCCGTTCCACACTGGAAACGTTGTAAGGATCCTGATTGGTGGAAAGATTATTTAATTAGTTTAGGAATTGATCCAAGAAATCCATGAGAAGAGTGAAAATTATTGATAATGTGATCTCACCATCGTATCAAAATTACATCGAACAAATATTTAAATCTGATTTTCCTTGGTATTTTACTGAGGAAATATCTACACCAGGAGACGATCCCAACTCAGGATTTTCTCATACTATTTTTAATTCTGAAAAGAAGAGTCCATACTTTGAGTCTGTTTTGCCAATTGTATTGCAAGCAACAGATGTAAATGAAGTTCTAAGAATTCGCGCAGGAATGTTTGTGCGAAATCAAAATGATGCTGATCATAAGAAACATATTGATTTACCAGATCAAAAACATTATGTGATGTTGTACTATATTAGTGATAGTGATGGACCGACTAATATATACCATGGAGATGATGTAGAACAAGTGCATCCTAAAAAAGGACGAGCAGTAATTTTTCCTGGTGAATATTATCATTCATCTAGTTGTCCTAGAGAATATAAAACCAGAATGGTATTAAATTACAATTTCTTATGAACTTATTTCTTCGCCCATTAGAAGATGTAAATGATGTCACCTGGTCTATTATCTGGTGTCTCATCATTCTTTTAGCAGGAGTTTTTTATGTGATTGTCTATATACTAGGTATTGATGAGCGAGAATCCCATGGGAGCAATGACACCCCCAAGTCGGAAAAGTTGTTACAACTTCCGAGTGATAAAGATCAACAGAGTAGTTGACGGAGACACTATTGATGTTACAATTGATCTTGGATTCGATCTATATAAAAAAGAAAGAGTAAGAGTTGCTGGTGTAGACACACCAGAGAAAAGAACTCGTGATAAAGAAGAAAAGGAACTCGGTATTGATGCAACAAACTGGCTCAAAAAGAAACTCGAAGATGCGCTTAAGGGAGAAGATAACCTTGTTATTCGCACTGAACTTGTTGGCGGTGTTGGTAAGTATGGTCGTCTGCTCGGGTGGCTCTATCTGGGGGACTCCGAATCCAGCCTTAATGAAGCAATGATTGAAGAAGGTTACGCCTGGGCATATGATGGCGGAACCAAGCAAAAGAATTTTGAAGAACTGCGTGAGATTCGTAGACAGCATGGAACACTTGTATGAGTAATACTGAACAATATCTTGGCAATCCTAATCTAAAAAAAGCGAATGTATCTACAGAGTTTACACCAGATCAGGTTGCTGAGGTATTAAAGTGTTCTGAAGATCCAGTATATTTTATCAAAAATTATATCAAGATTGTTTCTCTTGATAAGGGTTTGATTCCTTTTGACATGTATCATTTCCAAGAGGAGATGGTAGCAAAGTTTCATGCCGAGAGATTTAATATTGCAAAACTACCACGTCAGTCAGGTAAGTCTACTATTGTGACTTCCTATTTGTTGTGGTACGTTCTTTTTAATGCAAATGTCAACGTAGCAATCCTTGCAAACAAAGCAGCGACTGCTAGGGAGATGCTCCAAAGATTACAACTAAGTTATGAAAACCTCCCAAACTGGATGCAGCAAGGAATCCTCCAGTGGAACCGAGGCAGTCTGGAACTGGAGAATGGAAGTAAAATCATGGCTGCTTCTACTTCAGCTAGTGCTGTCAGGGGTATGTCTTTTAACGTCATATTTCTGGACGAATTCGCGTTCATTCCGAATCATATTGCTGACCAGTTCTTTAGTTCTGTTTATCCTACTATCTCATCTGGTAAATCTACCAAGGTTATTATCATCTCTACCCCTCACGGGATGAACATGTTCTATAAACTTTGGCATGACGCAGAACGAGGATCGAATGAATATGTTCCTACAGAAGTGCATTGGTCAGAGGTTCCTGGTCGTGATGAAGTATGGAAAGAACAAACAATCAAAAACACATCGGAGCAGCAGTTCCGAGTTGAGTTTGAATGCGAATTTTTAGGATCTGTTGATACGTTGATCTCTCCTAGTAAATTGAGAGTTATGCCATATCATGATCCAGTTGCACAAAATAAAGGTCTTGCAATCTATAAGCGTGCCGAACCAGATCATAATTACATTCTAACTGTTGACGTGTCGCGTGGAGTTGGAAACGATTACTCAGCATTCGTTGTATTTGATACGACAACTATACCATATCAAATGGTTGCTAGATATAAAAACAATGAAATCAAACCTATCATCTTTCCCAACATTATTATAGATGTTGCTAAGAACTATAATAATGCATATGTGTTATGTGAAGTAAATGATATTGGTGGTCAGGTTGCAGATATTATTCAGTTTGATTTGGAATATGAGAATCTACTGATGGCAGCAATGCGCGGACGTGCAGGGCAGCAGTTGGGTCAGGGTTTCTCTGGTAAGAAAACTCAGTTGGGTGTTAAGATGTCAACTGCTGTCAAGCAAGTTGGATGTTCTAATTTAAAAGCACTTATTGAAGATGATAAACTTCTCCTAAATGATTATGATACTATCGCAGAACTAACTACTTTTATTGCGAAAGGGCAAACGTTCCAAGCGGAAGAAGGATGTAATGATGACCTTGCCATGTGTTTGGTTATTTTTGCTTGGATGGCAATGCAACCTTACTTTAAGGAAATGCATGACAATGATGTTCGTCAACGCATTTATGATGATCAAAGAGATTCGATCGAACAAGACATGGCTCCTTTTGGATTTATTGATGATGGATTAGAAGACGAGTATTTTGCAGACGCACAAGGAGATGTGTGGAAGGTCGCGGAATACGGAGATAAATCCTATATGTGGGAGTTCAGGTAAAGATTCAAAAATATAAATAATCCTAGACAACCGATGTTGGAATCACTAGGAGACTTAAACAATGGCAGCTAATCAATTATCGCCAGGTGTAGTCATTCAGGAGAGAGACCTGACGACTATCACTACATTATCGACCGCAAACATTGGTGTACTTGCTGCACCCTTTGAACTTGGTCCTGTAGAAGAAATTGTAGAAATCGCTTCTGAGCGAGATCTTGTAGAAGTATTTGGTAAACCAAACGATAGTAACTATGAGTTTTGGTACACCGCATCCCAATTCCTCTCCTATGGTGGTCTGTTAAAAACTATTCGGGTTACATCTTCTAACCTAAAGAACGCGGTTGATACTGGTACTGCACCTCTCATCAAGAATCTTCAAAGTTACGAAACGACTTTTGAGAGTGCTACTAATAACTGGAACTATGCAGCAAGAACTCCTGGTGCTAAAGGTAACTCAATTGGTATCTTTGTAACTGATGCTGGTCCTGACCAAATTCTTGTAACTCCTACTCCCACAACAAACGAGTTTGAATTTGATGAGGATACCACAATCACTGCAACAGGTGCTGGAGATACTGGAGCATCTGGTAAAGTCTTCCGCTATAGCATTGTTCTTACAGTAAACGATGTTGTTGGTGATTTTGTACCTGGCGTTGCATCAATTGCAATTTCTGATGATCAGGCTATTAATATTCTTTCATGGGATCCTGCTAACAAAAGACTGGAAATCGAACCTGATGCTGATGGCATCTCTGGTGTTATCGCTGCTGGTAATACAATTACTCAAAGCACCACTAACACCTGTGATGTAGTTTCAATTGAGCGTCGTATCTATGTTCAATTAGACAAAGGTAGTGTTGAATTCGCAGCAGGTGATGCATTCAACGATAACAACTCTCAGGCATGTACGCTTGCTTCTGTTCGTTCTGAGTATGCTGAGCGTGAGTATCTTCCTGGTGAATTCTGGGTTAATTCTGCACCTCGTCCTACCACATCCCTCTACGCAAATTCCGTAGGTGGTCACCGCGATGAAATGCACATCCTCGTCATTGACGTTGATGGTAAAATCACTGGCACAACTGGTGCTGTTCTTGAGCGTTTCATTGGAGTCTCTAAAGCATCTGATGCTAAGACTTCTGTTGGTGAAACTAACTACTATGTTGAAGTTCTGAAGCAGAAATCTCAGTATCTGTTCTGGGGTGAGCATGAAACTGGTGCTGCATTATCCAATGCAACTGCAACTGCTGCTGATGGTAATTTTGGTCAAACTGCGAATGGTCGTCAGTTCAACCTCTTCCGTTCTGATGCTGGTTCCGTAAGTCATCCTTCGGGACGCACAACACTCGGAACAAAGAATGGTTCTACTTACTATTATCGTCTTACTTCTGGTGCAGACTATGGTCTTTCTGGTGGCATTTATGACATCAGTGCAACAGACGTTACTACCGCATACTCACTCTGCGAAGATCCTGAGTCTCAAACCATTGACTACATCTTAGTTGGTCCTTCTGGTGCTGATGATGCTGCTGCTCTCGCAAAAATTACTTCTTTGGTAAACATTGCTGAAGAGCGTAGAGATTGCATGGTATTTGCTTCTCCTCGTAGAGGAAATGTAATTGGTCTTTCCAATACTACTACAATCACCAATAACATCGTAAGTTTCTTCGATCTTTTACCTTCGTCTTCGTACCTGGTATTTGATTCTGGTTACAAATACATCTATGATAAGTACAACGATGTTTATCGTTACGTTCCTTGCAACGGCGACGTTGCTGGTCTTTGCCTGCAAACTACTGAAGTTGCAGAACCTTGGTTCTCTCCCGCAGGTTTCCAGCGTGGTGTTCTGAGAAACGCTATCAAACTGGCATACTCTCCCACTAAGACACAACGTGACAAACTTTATGCATCACGAATCAACCCAATCGTATCGTTCCCTGGTCAAGGCGTCGTCCTCTTTGGCGACAAGACAGCACTCGGATTTGCATCTGCATTCGACAGAATCAACGTCCGCCGTCTGTTCCTCACTATCGAGCGTGTCATCAGTGGTGCTGCTAAGGCACAACTCTTTGAACAGAATGATGAGTCGCAGCGTTCACTCTTCCTGAACATTGTCGAACCTTATCTTCGTGAAGTTCAAGGTCGTCGTGGTGTTACTGACTTCCTCGTTAAGTGTGATCAGTCAAACAACCCTCCTGAGGCAGTTGATCGCGGTGAGTTCTTCGCAGAAATTTTTGTGAAACCTACTCGCACAATCAACTACATTACTCTGACATTCGTAGCAACCAGAACTGGTGTTGCGTTCCAAGAAGTAGCAAACTAATAACAGATCAAATAATCAGAGGGTCTTCGGACCCTCTTTTTTATGTCTGAAAATATTAGTTGTACTAAATATTAGAGAAAGAGACTTTTATTGAGACTACAACAATGGCAAAAAGAGGAACTATTGACGATTTTAAAGCAAATGTCGCAGCTGACTTTGCGCGTCCTAATCTATTCCAAGTAGATCTTGCATTCCCCACTGGAATTATCAACAACTCTAGTCTGGTTGACTTAGGTAAGTTCACCGTTCGTGCGGCAAACCTTCCTTCTTCTCAGGTCGGTGTTATTGAAGTACCTTTCAGAGGTCGTGTTCTGAAGATTGCTGGTGATCGTACCTTTGAACCTTGGACAATTACAGTTCAGAACGACAGCAACTTTGCACTTAGAAGCGCATTTGAACTTTGGTCCTCTTCCATTCAAGCATACAACGAAAACTTCACATCTGCTGCTGGTCTCGGTGACGCGGATGATGCTACTGGTTACTTTGCAGACATGTCTGTTCACCAGTTGGCAAGAGATGTTAAGGATGGTGAGTCGCCTAAGATCCTTAAGTCCTATAAGTTCTACAATGTCTTCCCCAGCAACATTGCTGCTATCGATCTGGACTTCGGCAACAACGATGCTATTGAAGAATTCACAGTTGAACTGCAAGTTCAATACTGGACTCCCCTTGTGGTAAACTGATAAATAGATCAGGACCAATAAGCATATAACATAATGTCGAATCAGCTCTTCGGTTTTTCACTTGAAAGAGCAAAGAAGGTCCCTAAGGGGCCTTCTTTTGTTCAAAAAGATTCTATGGATGGATCGCAACCTATTGTAGGTGGCGGTTACTATGGATATTCTGTCGATTTTGACGGAACTGTTCGTAATGAGTATGAACTAATCACTCGATATAGAGAGATGGTTCTCCAACCTGAGTGCGATAGTGCCGTTGATGATATTGTCAACGAAACAATTTGTGGAAACTTTGACGATGTACCAGTTGAGGTTGAGTTATCAAACCTCAAACAATCAGATAAAATTAAAAAATTAATTAGAGAAGAGTTTACAGAGATTCTTCGTCTGTTAGATTTTGATAATCGTTCTTATGAAATTTTCCGTCGCTGGTATGTTGATGGAAGATTGTTCTATCATAAAGTAATTGACCCCAAGAATCCACGCGGAGGTCTTACTGAACTTCGATATATCGATCCTCGCAAAATTCGTAAGGTAACTGAGTATCAGCAAAAACGTCCAGAGCAACTCCGTGGCGAAGATATCAATACTCAACTGACTCAAAAGGCAGCAGAATATTATCTGTACAATCCTAAAGGTCTAAAAAATTCTACTAATCAGGGCATGAAAATTGCTACTGATTCTGTCACTTATTGCCATTCTGGTATTCAGGATCTCAATAAGAATATGACGCTTTCTCATTTGCATAAAGCAATCAAAGCAGTCAACCAACTGAGAATGATTGAAGATTCTCTGGTCATCTATCGTTTGTCCAGAGCACCCGAAAGAAGAATCTTCTACATTGATGTTGGTAATCTTCCCAAGAATAAAGCGGAACAATACCTCCGTGAAGTCATGGGACGCTATAGAAATAAATTAGTATATGACGCAAACACAGGCGAAATCAAGGATGACAAAAAGTTCATGTCCATGCTTGAAGACTTCTGGCTCCCAAGAAGGGAAGGCGGTAGAGGAACTGAAATCTCTACGCTCCCAGGTGGACAGAATCTTGGAGAACTTGAGGATGTCAAATACTTCCAAAAGAAACTCTACAAAGCACTGAATGTACCTTCCTCCAGATTGGAGACTGAAACTACATTCAATATCGGTCGTGCTGCTGAAATTACTAGGGACGAAGTAAAGTTCCAGAAGTTCATCGCACGTCTCCGCAAGAGATTCTCTGAATTATTCATGGATCTTTTGAAAACTCAACTTATTCTGAAAGGCGTTATGTCTTTGGAAGAATGGGATGAGATGAAGGAACACATCCAGTTTGACTTTATCGCTGATAATTACTTCACCGAATTGAAAGAAATTGAGATTCGTAATGAGCGTATGAATCAAGTCAACACTATGGATCCTTATGTCGGCAAATATTTCTCTATTGATTATATGCGCCGTCAAGTCCTGAAACAAACTGAACAGGAGATCAAGGAAATTGACAAACAAATCGATTCTGAACGCGAAGCAGGTCTTATTGTTGATCCAATGGCAGAGATGGATCCCGCTATGGATCCTGGCAATGCACCACCTGCAGATGACATGTCCACTCAAGAGGGACCCGCAGTAGACGCGGGCGATGCTAAGAGGGGAGAATTCTAAATAATAAATAATAGTAATGGGAGTAAATTATGCCTAGCGAAATTGCAAATCAAATTGTAAATCAAATCTTCGGGGATGAGAAAGCATCTGCTATCGACTCCGTAAATGATGCGTTGAGTGCTGTAGCATACGACGCAGTTCAAGCGAAGAAACTTGAATTTGCAAAAAGTATGGGTTTTGAATTGGATGATACTGGTCAAGACGCTGCAGACCAAGTTGCTGCAGATCTTGCAACAGATAAGTCAGAACCAGAAGATGTAGAGATCGATGGTCGTAAACCAGAAGATCCTCCTACTGATGAAGTAGATGCTCCTGAGGCATCTGCCGAACAAGAAACCGAAGAACCTGAGGAACAAACCGATGAGACTGATAGCTGAAGAAATTACCCAGATTGATTTCCTCTGTGAGGAAAAAGAAGGGAAGAAAAATTACTTCATTGAAGGTGTATTTCTACAAGCGGAATTAAAAAACCGCAATGGTAGAATGTATCCTTTGAGAACTTTGTCTCGCGAAGTTGCTAAATACGATGAGAACTACATTCAAAAAGGGCGTGCCCTTGGAGAATTAGGTCATCCTGATGGTCCTTCCATCAATCTTGATCGTGTTTCCCACAAGATCATGTCCCTGAGAGAGGACGGAAATAACTTTATCGGTAAGGCAAAGTTACTTGATACTCCTATGGGATCTATTGCTAAAAACCTCTTAGATGAGGGTGTCAGACTGGGTGTTTCATCCAGAGGCATGGGTTCAATTCGTAAAGAAGAGAACTGCAATGTTGTTATGGACGACTTTATGCTTGCAACTGCTGCTGATATCGTCGCTGATCCATCCGCACCCGACGCTTTTGTCGATGGCATCATGGAAGGCAAAGAGTGGGTTTGGGATAATGGTATCCTAAAAGAATCTGCAGTAGCAGAAATTAAAACAGAAATTGACGAAGCAACTCTGATCAATCTTCAAGAACGTAAGATTTCCGCGTTTGAGAAGTTTTTGAAGAGTTTGTGATTTATAAATAAATACAGACAACGCAATGCTAAACGGAGTTTAAACAAATGGCTGAGACCCTCGATAAAGAGTTAGATAACATGGAGCAAGTGGACGAAGGCTCTAACGCTGTCACCAAGAACGCAAAACCTGGTGAGAAAATCGACACCTCTAAAGGTGGCGCAAAGAAAGTTATCGACGTAACAACCGATAGCTTAGAAGGTGCAAAAGGTACTAAGAATGCAGGAGCATCTGCCGCTGGTTCGGTAGGTAAAGCACCTGTTCCTAGCACTAAACCTTCTGATGCATCCGCTAAGATGGAGGAAACCGAAGATGGCGAAGAGGCAATCTCTGAAACCAAGTACGACTTTACTCAAGATGTTGACGCTCTTGTCGCTGGTGAAGAATTATCAGAAGAATTCAGACAGCGAGCAACAACAATCTTTGAAGCAGTAGTAACTGCTCGTGTTAATGATGAAGTAAAAGCGTTGCAAGAAGCATTTGAATCTACTCTGACTGAAGAAGTCGAGAAGATCAAAACAGAATTGGCCGAGAAGGTAGACGACTATCTGACTTATGCCGCCGAAAACTGGATGAAGGAGAATGCTCTCCAGATCGAGCACGGCATTAAGACTGAGATGGCAGAGTCGTTCTTCAACGGTCTAAAAGGTCTCTTCATGGAGCACAATTTCAGTGTTCCTGAAGAAAAATTCAACCTGCTCGATGGTATGGCAGGTGAATTAGATGATATGGAAGCTAAACTCAACGAGCAAATCGACGCCAATGTATCTTTGAATAAGAGAATTGGCGAGTTTGTCAAAATGGAGATTGTGAACGAATGCGCTGCGGGTCTTGCAGAAACGCAGAAGGAGAAGCTTGCTTCTCTCGCAGAGGGTGTTGAGTTTGAAACTGAAGAAGACTTTAGAAATAAAGTCAATACGATCAAGGAATCCTACTTCACTAGAAAGGCTGAACTTGCAGAAGCTCCTGTAAGCGACCCCACTGAGGAAGCTTCGGAACCCCTTGTCGAAGAAACCAACAGCACCACGATGTCGAAGTACGTCGATGCGTTAGCTCGCTGGTCCAAATAATTGTTAACTAATCACTTTAATCGGAGTACAAAATGTCTTTAAGAAACCTCCAGGAGAAGTGGGCACCCGTTCTGAATCACGAGTCTCTGCCTGAGATTACCGATTCCCATAAGAAAGGCGTAGTCGCACAACTCCTCGAAAACCAAGAAAGAGCACAAGCAGAAGAAGGTCAGATCCTGACTGAAACTCTGCAAACAACTGGTTACACTGGTAGCGATACTGCTACTGGCGCTACCGCTGGTTTCGACCCTGTTCTGATCTCTCTGATCAGACGTTCGATGCCTCAACTGATCGCTTACGATATCGCAGGCGTTCAACCTATGACTGGTCCTACTGGACTGATCTTCGCAATGAGAACCAACTATGGTTCCGAGCGTAGACCTGCACAGTCTGGTTACGACGAAGCATTCTTCAACGAGCCTAACGCTGGTTTCTCTGGTGGTGCTGGCACCTCCTACGATCCTGGCGCTTCTAGCTCTGCGAACAACGATGCAGAAGGCACCAACCCTGCACTCCTCAATGATTCCCCTGCTGGAACCTATGAGCAGACTGCAGATGCAACTGGCATGACCACTGCAACCGTTGAAGGTCTGGATGATGCTACTAGCGGATCTGAGTTCCGTGAGATGGGTTTCTCGATCGAGAAGGTCACCGTCACAGCAAGAGCTCGTGCGCTGAAAGCTGAGTACAGCATCGAACTCGCACAAGACCTGAAGGCGATTCATGGTCTGGATGCTGAGCAAGAGCTGTCCAACATTCTCAGCACTGAGATCCTGGCAGAAATCAACAGAGAAGTTGTTAGAACTATCTACACAAACGCTGTTGCTGGTGCTCAGAACAATACCGCTAACGCTGGTATCTTCGACCTCGACGTTGACTCCAATGGTCGTTGGTCTGTTGAGAAGTTCAAGGGTCTTCTGTTCCAGATCGAAAGAGATGCAAACGCAATCGGTCAGCAAACTCGTCGCGGGAAGGGCAACATCCTGATCGCTTCTGCTGATGTTGTTTCTGCACTCGGTATGGCAGGCGTTCTTGACTATGCACCTGCTCTGGGTGGTAACAATGGTCTCGTCCCTGACGATACTTCCTCCACTCTGGTTGGTACACTCAACGGTCGCATCAAGGTCTACGTTGATCCTTACTCTGCTAACGTAAGCGACAAGCACTACTACGTTGCAGGTTATAAGGGTACTTCTCCTTATGATGCTGGTCTGTTCTACTGCCCTTACGTCCCTCTCCAGCAGGTTCGTGCAATCAACCCCAACACCTTCCAGCCCAAGATCGGCTTCAAGACTCGCTACGGCATGGTCTCGAACCCCTTCGCACAAGGTCTGACTCAAGGTTCTGGCGCTCTGACTGCAAACAGCAACCGCTACTACAGACGTGTACAGGTCGCAAACCTCATGTGATATTGGTCACATATTTTACAGAGACCCTACGGGGTCTCTTTTTTTATGTCTATATAATTTGTTAGGACGTACTTACCCATTTTATGGATGGGTAACTATATCCTCTACATTAAATGAAATGACTAAACTATTCGTTCTTCCCCTAATGGTTGTTACTCTCGCATCCATCACTGGAGGTACTGCTGCTGAAGCAAAAGGTTGGAGGTCTGGTAACCCTGGTGGTCATCCTGGATTTGTCAATCGCCCAAAAAAACGCTGTACATTCAAACGTCCATGTTCACGAATGCCTGAACTTCCCGATTTTGGTACTCCAATGCCTAGAGGTGGATTTCGCCGTTGATATACAGAGACCTTCGGGTCTCTTTTTTTATGTTAATGTAACTTAGTATACAAAAAATAAGAGTTGTTGCTGGGGACAAAGTACCTATCGTTTTTGTCAGCATTTGCTTATAAGTAGTAGTAGAATTAAGTGAGGTGGAAAAATGAACCCTAACCCTTTCTATATTATTGTTCCCAGTTACAGAGGTGACTATGCACAACATAACCTCACGCAATCAATTAGATGAATGGCGTCATTTTGAAGATACTATCGATGAGATGGACATCGAAACCCAGAAACAGAATGACTACTATGAGTGTTTAATTGAATGCGAAATCACACACCAAAATTCTTGCAAACGAATATGTAAGGAGGTCCTTATGACCTAAATAAAGTTACCGTGTGAAGGAAGTGTCGGGGGTTTTAGGACCCCCGCTTTTTTTATGCTAAATAATTTTATAACTCTGAACCTTACATTATGGATTATAAACCATATTCACCAGAGTGGCATCGTAAAAGATTTTTGAAAGAAGCTTTGGATTTATATTTTGACAACTATGTGTCAAATGAAGTTATCCGTGAAGACATTCTCAGTTGCCTCTCTGAAAGATCTGATTCTGCATATGCAGAATGGAACAAAATTGAGGAACTGACTGAGATGTTGGAATCTAAATAACACTGTATCTGGTGTAAATTTTATGCTTTCTACTGCATATCGCCTTCGACTTGAATCCATCTGTCGTTGCATTGCTAATAAAGAGTATGTCCCTATCGAAGATATGATTTGGGCAGAAAAATTAGCAAAATCACATACCACTGCTAGAAACTTTATGAATCAAGCACGCCGTCAGGCTGCTCAAGATATCCAAGAAGGTAGCATGGATGATTTTATGAATAGGATGGGACTAGGTGACCCCGACCCATCCAATCACAAAACGGGGTTCACAGGTGCTGATGAAATTGTAGATTGGTTCCAGAGAGATAAACCTGACGATTGGAGACAACGTGATTGAAATTACACCAGAAACATACGAAAAGATGAATGAGGAGTTTGAGGAGGAAGGTCTTGCTTTCCGAATCATTGTCCCTACCCAAGAACAAATTGACGACTGG
>Ga0213860_10000151_pt1 | contig 27228 bp, 38 predicted proteins | sample PICome_3_FD_160118 | JGI IMG/M metagenome (GOLD analysis project Ga0213860, IMG submission 160118) | Coastal seawater microbial communities near Pivers Island, North Carolina, United States - PICO550 | ecosystem: Environmental > Aquatic > Marine > Coastal | place: USA: North Carolina...
TTCTAAAGCTTAATTGACAAAAAAGATAAATTTAATTAAAAAATTAAATTTATCTTTTATTATTTATTATATAGAGTTAGCGCAATTCTTATTTTGTATCTCTAAACGTCTATATATATATATATATATAGACGTTTAGAGATACAAAATAAGAATATAATAATTATATAAAAGAAATTATTAACAATATAGTTTTATGTCACATTTTACTAATTTAAAAACAAGTTTTAAAAATTTATTTCATTTAGAAAATGCATTAAATAAATTAAAAATTAAATATAGAAAAGAAAAAAAGCTAATTGAATCTATTGATGTGAAATTTTTTCCTTCTAAAATTAATTATAATATTAATTTGGTGATTTCAACATCTAATAGTTCTGATATAACTTTTAGCTGGAACGGAGAAGAATATGAATTAATTTTTGATGCTAGTTTTTGGAGCCAACCTTATTCTGTTGAGAAGTTTATTAATAAAATTTCACAACAGTATGCAAATAGTGTCATTCTTAATGAAAGTCAAAAAATTGGGTTTCAACCGATTAAGGTAAAACAGCACTTAGATGGATCAAATACGATTACATTACAAAGATGGAATAGATCGAATACAGAAGCATTTAATCATTTGTAATTTAAAATTTTACATACAAATATAGAGTTCAAGAAATCTTAGTTAAGCGCAATTAAAGAATCGGCTTTTATCAGTCAAATCTTTATAAAAAAGTATCTTAATACTTAGAATTGAATAGATTTGAATTTTTGAGTATATAAAAAGAAAGAGACATAAATGGTCTATTTTTAAGTAAAATAATATAGTATAAACTTAATGATAAAAATAATTTTTATTGGAGAAATTTAATGGATTGGAATAATACTCAAAATCTTTTATCGAATATTGTTTTTGGTATTCTCTTATTTGCTATGATTATATATTGGATTAGTTTCTCTCTCTTTAAAGGAACAAAAAATATCGTCCAACTTGGAAAATTGAGTGCTATAACAGCAAATATTTTATTATTTTTTACTCTTTGTTCAAGATGGATAGTTGCTGGTTATTTTCCATTAAGTAATCTTTATGAATCCTTATTATTTTTAACTTGGATCTTATTAACGATTTATTTGTATTTAGAATTTAAAACAAAAAGCAAATTACTAGGTGCAGTTTTATTACCAATTACTTTATTAATTAATGGATTTGCAAATTTAACTCTTTCAGCTGAAATGCAAAAATCAAGTCCTTTAGTTCCTGCATTACAATCAAATTGGTTAATGATGCATGTTAGTATGATGATGTTAAGTTATGCAACATTAATAATTGGTTCATTATTCTGTATTTTATTCCTTGTTCTATCAAAGCTACAAGATGTTGATTTACAATTAGTTGACGAATCTCCATCCTTAGTTTTTTATAATCTAGATTATTATGAAGTGAAACTTTTTTCTAAAAAAAAAGAATTATCTAGTCCGATTAACTTTTCATTTGATAATAATGTACAAGAAATGGCTTTTCTACGACTTTTAAAAAGTTTAGACAATTGGAGTTATCGAATTATTGGTTTAGGATTCCCATTTTTAACTATTGGAATTATTGCTGGAGGGGTTTGGGCAAATGAAGCATGGGGCTCATATTGGAGTTGGGATCCAAAAGAAACATGGGCATTAATTACATGGTTAGTATTTGCAACTTATTTACACTCTCGTATTACCAAAGGTTGGAAAGGTAAAAAAACAGCAATTTTAGGTGGATTAGGCTTTTTTGTTATTTGGATTTGTTATTTAGGAGTTAATTTTTTAGGAAAAGGTTTACATAGTTATGGTTGGTTATCTTAAATAAAACTTAGTTATTTATTTTTATTAAAAATAACATATAATTTATACTAAGAAATTAATAAAATTATAATAAAAATTATGTCTCATACAGTTAAAATATATGATACGTGTATCGGTTGTACACAATGTGTTCGAGCATGTCCTACTGATGTATTGGAAATGGTTCCTTGGGATGGGTGTAAATCAGGTCAAATCGCTTCGTCACCACGAGTAGAAGATTGCGTTGGCTGTAAACGTTGTGAAACAGCATGTCCTACTGATTTTTTAAGTGTAAGAGTATATTTAGGTGCAGAAACAACGAGAAGTTTAGGACTAGCGTATTAATAATTTGTAAGAAAATTCTAATTTCTTACAAATTATTAATAATAAAAAAAGAACTCTTTTCTTAAATTAAGAAATACTTAAAAAAGCGTATAAGAACGCTAATAGAATTGAGAAGCACTAAAAATAAATTGTTAATTGCAAAAAAATATTAAGCTTTCCAAAAAATTATAGAAAGTTTAACCTTTTTTCATTAAAGCTAATCTTTTTTTATATTTGTTTTATTGAATTCCTAATAAATATTGAAATTTTATAAAACAATTATAAAATTTAATGTTAAGGTTTAATTAAGTTACTATTTTTTAATAATTGAAAAACGGTTTCAGTAGGTTGAACACCATAATTTAACCATTTTATAATCTTGTCCTGATTAAAATAAGATTCTTTTGTTATTGGATTATAATGTCCAACTTCATCAATTGGACGACCATTACGTCGCATAGTAGTTTCCATAATAACTAATCGATACGAAGGTTGTCTTTTTCTACCATTTCGTTTTAATCGTAATTTTAGCATAAAGTAATCTATAAATATTAAGTTTTTAATTATCGTCTTGAATAATACTCAACAACTAATAATTCATTTAAGTCTAATAAAACTTCGCTACGTGCACAATAATTTTTCACTAAACCTTCAAATTTTTCTTTATCAAATGTTAAATGATTAGGGAGAGGATTAGAGTTTATAATTTTTAAATTATTTTCAATTATTTTTTTTACTGGTGATTTATATTTAATACCGATAATATCAGAAGGTTGACACTGAAAACTTGGAATATCAATAACTTTATTATTAACAATTATGTGGCCATGGTTTACTAATTGTCGTGCTGCAGCAATAGTTGGTGCATAACCTAAAGAAAAACATATTGTATCTAATCGCATTTCTAATAATTGTAATAAAATTAATCCAGTTACTCCTTTACGACGACGGGCTTCTTTAAGATAATGATATAATTGAGTTTCACTTAACCCATAGTTAAATTTTAATTTTTGCTTCTCTTCTAACCGCATACCATACTCAGTTATTTTTTTCTTTCCTTCGTTTAAGATTTTTCCATGTTGTCCTGGTCTATTAAATTTCTTTGACTTTTTCTGTGTCAAACCAGGTAAATTTCCTAATCTTCTAGTAATTCGTAATTTTGGTCCACGATATCGTGACATAGAATTAGGTTTAATCTATAATTATTTGATTTTTCTTAGTTTTTTATTTACAGTACGTAAAAATAGGGCGAGTGACCGGACTTGAACCGGCGAATGGTGGAACCACAACCCACTGCCTTAACCACTTGGCTACACCCGCCAGACTATTTCTCTTGAGAATTATAACAAGTTTTATAATATAACGTCTAGGTTCTGAATAAATTATTTCATTTTTAAATTCTATTATGAAAAAAACAAAAACCTTTTTTTTAAATGGCGAAGAATATATTACACATCAAAATATTAATTTATTTGATATTATCAATTATTTTAATTATAATCACTCTCTCTTAGTATTGGAATATAATAAATTTATTTGTCCTAAAAAAAATTGGGCAACTCTTTTTATCAAAAATAAAGATATAATTGAAATAGTAACAATTGTTGGAGGCGGGTAAAAATTAAAAAATATAATAAGATAAAACTTTATTGTATATCAAATTTAACAGCCGACTTTTCTCAATTCCAACTAATTGAGTCCTATTAAGAATAGAATTGAATTTATTAGTTAAATCTATTAATTTCTCAAATGTTAAAATCTTAACACTGGGGTGGCAGGATTCGAACCTACGAATGGCGGAGTCAAAGTCCACAGCCTTACCACTTGGCGACACCCCAATACCGAGGAATATGATAATTTATATCAGATTATATTTTAAGTAAAGATAATATATTGGGCAAGAAGGGATTCGAACCCCTGACACCGTAGTTCGTAGCCACGTGCTCTAGTCCACTGAGCTACAAGCCCACCCTATATTACTTTTCATTGATACTAGCTATTATTAATATAATTTGTAAAGGTTTTGAACAAAAAAATTTTAACAAAATTAAAAATTTTCCTTGCCGAATTCTTAAATTATATTTTACATTTACAAATAAACGATTTTTCTCAATTTTTTAAAAATTAAATTTATGTCAAAGAAAATATTATATCAAGACAATGCAAGACGTGCTTTAGAACGTGGAATGAATATAATGGTAGAAGCAGTGTCAGTGACTTTAGGTCCAAAAGGACGTAATGTTGTTTTAGAAAAAATGTATGGGTCTCCTCAAATTGTTAATGATGGTGTAACAATTGCAAAAGAAATTAATTTGCAAGATCATATTGAAAATACTGGGGTTTCCTTAATTCGACAAGCAGCAGCAAAGACAAATGATGTTGCAGGAGATGGAACGACGACAGCGACAGTTCTTGCATATGCTATGGTTAAAGAAGGGTTAAAAAATGTAGCTGCAGGCGCCAATCCAATTTCTTTAAAATTAGGTATGGAAAAAGCTACTCAATATCTAGTCATGCAAATCAATGAGTTTGCTCAACCCGTAGAAGAAATTCAATCAATTAAACAAGTCGCTTCAATTTCAGCAGGTAATGATCATATAATTGGAGGATTAATAGCAAATGCTTTGTCAAAAGTCGGTAAAGAAGGAGTAATTTCATTAGAAGAAGGAAAAAGTATTAATACTGAATTAGAAATTACAGAAGGAATGAAATTAGAGAAAGGATTTATCTCTCCATATTTTATAAATGATACAGAAAAAATGGAAGTTTCATATGATAATCCTTATATATTATTAACTGATAGACGGATTACTTTAGTCCAACAAGATTTATTACCTATTTTAGAGCAAATTACAAAGACAAAGAGACCCTTATTAATTATTGCCGAAGATGTTGAAAAAGAAGCACTAGCGACTTTAATTTTAAATAAATTACGGGGTATTGTTAATGTAGTCGCTATTCGTGCACCAGGATTTGGTGAATTGAGAAAACTAATGTTGCAAGATATTGCTGTTTTAACTGGTGGAACCCTAATTACTCAGGATGCTGGATTAAATTTAGAAAATATTCAATTAGATCTATTAGGTCAAGCGAGACGTGTTATAGTTAATAAAGATACGACAACAATTGTAGGAGATGGGTTAGAAATTGAAAGCATTAAAAATCGTTGTGAACAATTACGTAAGCAAGTTAATATTGCAGATACTTCTTATGAAAAAGAAAAGTTGCAAGATCGGATTGCTAAACTTTCTGGTGGAATTGCAGTAATTAGAGTGGGTGCTATAACGGAAACTGAAATGAAAGATAAAAAATTACGTTTAGAGGATGCAATTAACGCAACACGTGCTGCTGTTGAAGAAGGTATTGTTCCCGGTGGTGGAACAACACTAACTCATTTATCGGAAAATTTAATAACTTGGTCAAAAACTAATTTAAAAGAAGATGAATTAATTGGCGCAATTATAATTTCTCGTGCTATTCTAGCACCTTTAAAACGAATCGCTGAAAATGCCGGGATTAATGGACCAGTTATCATTGAAAAAGTGCAAGAGCAAAAATTTGAAATTGGATATAATGCAGCAAAAAATATATTTGGTAATATGTATACAGAAGGAGTCGTTGATCCTGCCAAGGTAACTCGTTCAGCGTTACAAAATGCAACGTCAATTGCTAGTATGATTTTAACAACAGAATGCATCATTGTTGATGATATCATATAAAATCGATCAGTTAAAGAAAAACAAATTTATTTAGCCCTAATTTATAAAAAAAATTTGTTAAAATCGAAGTTTTTAAATAATAGAATAATTTTTAAGAATAAAAATAGAATTTTTTAATTCTATTTTTATTTAAGTCATGTTTAATAATCAAATACTTTAAATATTTTAAAAAATTGAAGTAGGTTATTATTAAATATTTAGCTATCTATTTGTTAATAAACTATTTCATGTAGTTTAATTTTTTATAAATTAATCGACCTTAAATTTATTTATTTTATTAAGCTTTTTCAGTACTTAAAAAGTTTTTTACTTGTTCAACATATTGTTTAATTGAGTCATATTTTTTTAACGAAATAGATTCACGAAGATTTTCTATTAAAGTATTAATTTCTTCTTTTTGTTCAACTGTCCAATTTATTTCATTGGGATTTTCATTTAATGCTTTTTCTAGTTGATCACAATACATTGTAGCTGATACAATGAGTTCACTATTTTCTTTTTGTTCTTTATCAATTGCAGCATATTTTTCTGCTTCTTCTAACATTGTATTAATTTCAGTTTCGGATAAATTAGAAGCGCCTTGAATGGTTACGTTTTGTTGTTTTCCTGATTCATTTTCTTTAGCTGTTACAGATAAAATACCATCAACATTAATATCAAATGTCACTTCAATTTGTGGTTTCCCTTTTGGAGCTTGTGGTATCCCTTCTAATTTAAAATTCCCTAAACTTTTATTTCCACTAACCATTTCTCGTTCACCTTGCAAAACATGAATTTCAACATTAGTTTGATTATCAGCAGCAGTTGAAAATATTTCCGATTTTTTAACTGGAATAGTTGTATTCCGTGAAATAAGTTTTGTCATAATTCCACCAACTGTTTCAACCCCTAGTGATAATGGTGTTACATCTAATAATAAAATATCTGTTATTTCACCTGCTAAGATACCGGCTTGAATAGCTGCCCCAATAGCCACTACTTCATCTGGATTAACTGATTTATTTGGTTTTTTTCCAGTTAATAATTCGACTAATTGTTGAATAGCCGGAATTCGTGTTGATCCTCCTACTAAAACAATTTCGTTAATTGCTGATTTATCTAATTTCGCATCTTTTAATGCTTTTTCAACTGGAATGCGGCAACGATTAATTAAATCTTGACATAAAGTTTCAAATTTTTCTCTTGTTAATTCTTGTTGAATATGTTTAGGCCCATTTTTATCTGCCGTAATGAACGGAAGATTAATTGTTGTTTTTTCAACATTTGATAATTCCATTTTTGCTTTTTCAGCTGCTTCTGTTAATCGTTGTAAAGCTTGAATATCTTTCGTTAAATCAGTGCCTTCTTTTACTTGAAAATCATCAACTAACCAACGAACCAGAGCTTTATCAAAATCATCACCCCCTAAATTTGTATCACCGGCTGTTGATAATACTTCAAAAATTCCATCACCAACTTCTAAAATTGAAACATCGAATGTTCCACCCCCTAAATCAAAAACTAAAATAGTTTCATTTTGTTTTTTATCTAATCCATAAGCTAATGAGGCTGCAGTCGGTTCATTAATAATTCGTAAAACTTCAATACCAGCAATTTTTCCAGCATCAACTGTTGCTTGACGTTGCGAATCATTAAAGTAAGCCGGTACAGTAATGACTGCTTTTGTTACATCTTGTCCTAAATATTCTTTAGCATCATTAATTAATTTTCGTATAACTTGAGCTGAAATTTCTTCAGGGCTAAAATCTTTATTTAAAGACGAACATTTGATTTTTACATTTCCATTAGTATCTTTAATTACCTTATAAGGTAATTCTTTTGATTCTTCAGAAATTTCATCGGCTTTACAGCCAATAAAACGTTTAACAGAAAAAAATGTATTTTCTGCATTAACAACTGATTGACGTTTAGCAAGTTGTCCTACTAATAATTCTTGTTTTTTTGTATAAGCGACAATTGAGGGGGTTGTTCGAAATCCTTCTGCATTTGTAATTACAGTAGGTTGTCCACCTTCAATTGCAGCAACTACTGAATTTGTTGTTCCTAGGTCAATTCCAACTACTTTATTCATAAAATTTTCTCTTTACATAAATTTGTGTTTCTTATTACATATTATAAACTGTATTGAAAAAATAATAATAATAACTTATAAACGATATTTATTTACGTGCTATTATAATAATAATAACAGTGTTTATGTTTCTTATATAGACAAAATCTTTTGAGTTTTTTACAGTTATGAATAGTTGGAAAATCTTCAATTATCAAATTATTTATTTAAAAATTTGATAGAAGTTAATTTTTATCATTTTTAATATTTATATATACATATTTTTTGGAGAAAAATGTTGTGTCTTTAGGTCTATTAGGAAATAAAATTGGAATGACCCAAATCTTTGATAAATCTGGAAATATAATTCCAGTTACGATATTAAAAGTAGGGCCTTGTATAATTACACAAGTCAAAACTACATTAAAAGATGGCTATAACGCAATTCAGGTTGGATATGGAAATATCGCGCCTAAAATGTTAACTCAACCACAATTAGGTCATCTACAAAAATCAAATATTAAACCTTTAAAATATTTAAAAGAGTTTTATGTAAGTGATCCTACTAATTTTAGAGTTGGACAAATTTTAAATGTTGAATCATTTTTTAGCGGTCAATTAATTAACATTACTGGTAAAAGTATTGGAAAAGGATTTTCAGGTCTTCAAAAACGTCATAATTTTGCAAGAGGACCTATGACTCACGGCTCGAAAAATCACAGAGCTCCAGGTTCAATCGGAATGGGAACAAGTCCTGGCCGTGTTTTACCTGGAAAGAAAATGGCTGGTCAACTTGGGAATAAAACTATAAATGTTAAAAAATTAAAAATTGTCCAAGTAAATCAAAATGAAAATATTCTAGTTGTTAAAGGTGCTGTTCCAGGAAAACCAGGAAATCTAGTAAGTATAATTCCCTCAAAATAATTAACGACAAAAGATTAGTAAATACATGAATATTAGGAAAGATACTATATGACTATTCAAAAAATTATAGAATATGCCCCGTCCGATCCAATTGGAACAAATTCCGTTAAAAAATTTAGAATTATACTTAATATCTTAGAAGATTCCAGTAACTATTTAATTCATAGAGATATTTTAAGACATCAACTTTCTAAGAAACAGGGAACAGTTTCAACAAAAACTAGGAGTGAAGTGAGAGGTGGTGGTAAAAAACCTTGGCGTCAAAAAGGAACTGGTCGCGCTCGAGCAGGATCAAACCGTTCTCCTTTATGGAGAGGAGGTGGTGTTATTTTTGGCCCGAAACCTAAAACGGTTAGCTTGAAATTAAATAAAAAAGAACGTAATTTAGCTTTACAAACTTTATTATACAATAAAAGAAATACTATGATTGTAATTCCTAATTTAGAGTTAATCGAGCCGAAAACAAAAGCTTTTTATAAATTTTGTCAAAATGGAAATATTAACTTAAATGAAAAACTATTAGTAGTTGTTTCAGAAAAAATATTACCTATAAAATTAGCAACTCAAAATTTAAAAAATGTTGAATTAATTTGTGCATCTAATTTGAATACATTAAGTTTATTAAAAGCAAAAAAAATTTTACTAACAACATCAGCACTGAATGATATAAAGGAGATTTATAGTGAAAGGTAAACAAGATAATAGTATGAGTATGCATACTCATTCCCACTTGAATATTATAAAGTATCCAATTATTACAGATAAAGCTACTAGATTATTGGTTAACAATAAATATAGTTTTGCTGTTAATGCAAAGGCTGATAAATTATCTATTAAAACTGCAATTGAATTTTTCTTTAATGTTAAAGTAATAAAAATTACTACTTCACATTTACCAAAGAAGAAAAAAAGAGTTGGCAAATATCTCGGTTGGAAGCCACATTATAAAAAAGCAATTGTAACGTTATCAGAAGGCGATACAATAAACTTATTCGCAGAAGAAAACTAACTTATTATTTAAATTATTAAAGTTTATGAGTATTCGTCTTTATAAACCATATACACCAGGGACAAGAAATCGGGCCCTTTCATCTTTTTCAGAAATAACAACTAATAAACCAGAAAAAAAATTAGTAAAAAACAATCACCGGAGTAAAGGTCGGAATAATAGAGGAATTATTACGATACGACATCGTGGTGGTGGACATAAAAAACAGTATAGAATAATTGATTTTAAAAGAAATAAATATAATATCCCGGGGACTGTAAAGTCAATTGAATATGATCCAAATAGAAATGCTCGAATTGCGTTAATTCATTTTATAGATGGGGAAAAACGATATATTTTACATCCAAATACTTTAAATGTTGGTGACATAATTTTATCAGGAAAAGGAGTATCAATAAATATAGGTAATGCCTTACCATTAGAAGAAATCCCTTTGGGCACATCAGTTCATAATATAGAATTAATTCCTAATCGTGGAGGACAAATTGTTCGTTCAGCTGGAACATGTGCAAAAATTTTAGCAAAAGAAGGCAATTATATAACATTACGTTTACCTTCAAAAGAAATTCGCTTGATTCATAAAGAATGTTTTGCGACAATTGGAGAATTAAGTAATAATGATGCTTTTTTAATTCAAAGTGGAAAAGCTGGTCGAACACGCTGGTTAGGTAAACGTCCAACTGTACGAGGCTCAGTTATGAACCCATGTGACCATCCACATGGTGGGGGAGAGGGTCGCACACCAATAGGTCGTATTCGACCTTTAACTCCTTGGGGTAAGCCGGCTTTAGGAAAAAAAACACGAAGAACAAAGAAACTTAGTAGCGCATATATTCTTCGTCGTTGTTCTTAATTAATTTATAAACTTTATGACTAAGGGTTAGAAAAAAATGTCAAGATCAGTAAAAAAAGGACCTTTTATTGCCTATCATTTATATAAAAAAATCAATAAAATGAAGGCAACTGGGAAAAAAGAAGTCATTACAACCTGGGCTCGTAGTTCGACTATATTACCAATGATGGTTGGATTTACAATAGCTGTTTATAATGGAAAGCAACATGTTCCAGTTTTTATTTCGGATCAATTTGTAGGCCATAAACTTGGAGAATTTGTTTCAACACGAACGTTTAAATCACATATTAAAGCAGATAAAAAAACAAAACGTTAAAGAACAAAATTTAACATGGCTCGTTTAGAATTAACCTTAAATTTTCCAAAACGTTTTCATATAAAAACATTTAATGTTAAATGTGAAAAAATATTATCTCCTTCTGCAAAAATAGTTCTACAAAGTGCACAATTTAAACACTTTTATTATGTACGTGATGATATATATTATCTTTTAAAATCGTACCCAACTGAAAGAGATTTTCTTTTGCAAGCTTTATATTCAATTGTAATTTCTTTACAGAATAATCTGGCAGTAAATTTTTTTGATATGTGGATTTATGAAATTTATATTACTAAGGTCTCAAATGTTAATAAATTTTTAAGAAAATCAGATCAGAAAAAAGAATTTGATGAATATATCACAATTAAATTAGCATATGGAATTAATATTTCTCAAGAAAAAAAATAATATTTTAATATTTATTTTATAAATTTAAAGTCTCTACAAAAAAATATTAAGGAAATTATAATATGTCAAACAATCAATCAGTACGAGCGATCGCAAAATATGTGAGGATTTCACCACATAAAATAAGACAAGTTTTAGATCAAATTCGTGGTCGTTCATATCAAGAGGCATTGATGATATTGGAATTTTTACCATACGATGCTGGTTCACCAATCTGGCAAATCATTCATTCAGTAGCGGCAAATGCAAAAAATAATTATAATCTCGATAAAAAAAAATTAATTATTTCCGAAATTTTTGCTGATGAAGGCCCAAAATTGAAGCGTATTCGGCCGCGTGCTCAAGGTCGGGCCTATAAAATTTTAAAACCAACTTGTCATATTACAGTTGTCGTAAAGTCAATTAGTTAAAAAATTAAAATTAAGGATTTTTTTATGGGACAAAAAACACATCCATTAGGATTTCGATTAGGGATTACACAGCAACATAGAGCAAATTGGTATACAAATTTTAAACAATTTTCAATTTTATTAGAAGAAGATGATAAGATTAGAACATACCTAAATAAATTAGCAAAATTAGCTAGTATCTCAAATATTCATATTAATCGAAATGGATTAGGGGATCAGATTGAATTAAATATTGAAACGGGACGACCCGGTATAATAGTTGGTGATAATGGTTCAAGTATTAAAACATTAGCAGATAATCTTAAAAAAATAATATCAAGTAAACGTCAAATTATTATCAATGTTATTGAAGTTACTAATGTAAACTCAAATGCTTCTCTTATTGCTGACCTTGTAGTTCAACAACTTGAAGATCGTGTTGCTTTTCGTCGCGCAATTCGTGAAGCGTTACAATGTGCTCAAGATAAGGAAGTAAATGGTATTAAAATAGAAGTATCTGGACGGCTAAATGGAGCAGAAATGGCTAGAAGTGAATGGATTAGAGAAGGTCGTGTACCATTACAAACATTAAGAGCTGATATTGATTATGCTACAAAAGAAGCTAATACGATTTATGGAGTTCTTGGTGTTAAAGTGTGGTTGTTTAAAAATGAAATCTTAAAAAAACCATAAACAAGAAAAAATAATTAAAAGTCATATTTATTAATTAATCTCATTTTATTATGTTAAGTCCCAAAAGAACAAAATACAGAAAGTATCATAGGGGAAGAATGCGTGGTAAAGCAACACGCGGCAATGAAATTTCATTTGGAAAATATGGTTTACAAGCTTTAGAACCGTCTTGGATTACATCCCGTCAAATTGAAGCAACAAGACGAACTATTACTCGTTATACCAAACGTGGTGCAGCATTATGGATTCGAATTTTTCCTGATAAAACGGTTACAGCTCGTGCCGCTGAATCACGTATGGGATCTGGTAAAGGTGCAGTTGATTATTGGGTAGCGACCGTTAAACCCGGAACAATTTTATTTGAAATTAGTTCGGTTCCAGAAGAAGTTGCTCGTGCCGCTTTTAATTTAGCATCCTATAAATTGCCAGTTAAAACAAAATTTATTATTAAGAAGGATAGCTAACAAACTATGAATAAATTGAGTAAAAGAGTTAAAAGAAAAAAATATTTTGCTAACTACTATAAAAAGTATAAAAAGAAGACAAAAATAACACCACAGATTCATTTTGTTTTCCCTCTTGGACTTGCTCCAGAAGAGAAAAAAAAACAGGAAAAACTTATTGAACTACAAAATAACATTAAAGAAATAAACTTAATTTTATTAGATTTTCAATTTAAAAAATCAACTCGTCAACCAATTAAACCTCATGAAATTAAAACAGCTAGAAAAAAAAGAGTTAGATTAATAACAAAATATTGGGAAATATATTCAGCTGATGCGTTTGAGTTAGCTATGGATGAATATCTAAATGAGGATAACTAATTATTCAAATAGTTTTACTATGAAATTAAATAGAAATTTTAAGGAATCATAAAATGCCTGTAAAAGAAAAAGTGGGAATTGTAACAAGTAATAAAATGCAAAAAACTGTGGTTGTTAAAGTTGAAAGTCGTTACTCTCATCCTATTTATTCAAAGACAATGATTAAAACGAAAAAATATCTAGCTCACGATGAGATGAGTGAATGTAATATCGGTGATAAAGTTTTAGTCACAGAATGTCGCCCTCTTAGTAAAAAAAAGCGTTGGGCTATAACTAAAATTATTTCAAGATCATCTTTAATTAATTAAAATCAATTTTTTATGATATATCCACAAACAATGTTAACGATAGCTGATAATACTGGTGCAAAGAAAATTATGTGCATCCGTATTCTAGGTGGAAACCGAAAATATGGGAAAATTGGCGACACAATTATTGGTGTTGTTAAAGATGCTATTCCTAATATGCCAATTAAAAAATCTGATCTTGTTCGTGCAATTATTGTACGAACGTCAAAAACAATACGTCGAACTGATGGTATGTATATTCGGTTTGATGATAACGCAGCTGTAATTGTCAACCTAGAAAATAATCCACGTGGTACTCGTGTTTTTGGTCCTGTTGCTCGTGAAATTAGAGACAAGAATTTTTCGAAAATTGTTTCATTAGCTCCGGAGGTTTTATAAATGCCAAAAAATAAAAATTTACATGTTAAAATTGGTGATACGGTGAAAGTTATTTCTGGTTTTAATAAAAATAAAATAGGAGAAATTACTAAAATTTATAGGAATACAGGTAAAATTTTAGTAAAAGGTGTTAATTTTAAATTCAAACATATAAAACCAAATACTGAAAATGACGTTGGAGAAATAAAACAATTTGAAGCTCCAATACATCATTCCAATGTTAAATTAATTTAAATAAAGAATATGCGTAGTCAAAATTCGTTAGAAGAAATTGCTGAATTATATGGTCTATTAGAAAATATAAAAAAAGAGTATGAGTATGGAATTCATTCCGTCTTAAGAAAAAGTAATCCTGAATTATTCGCAAATCCACATACCATACCAAAACTTAAAAAAATTAGTATTAATCGGGGCTTAGGATTAGCAGCTCAAAATAGTAATATTCTCAAGAAAAGTGCTAATGAATTTATAAAGATTACCGGCCAAAAACCGTTAATTACAAAAGCAAAAAAGGCAGTTGCTGGATTTAAAATTCGGGAAGACATGGAATTAGGATTAGTAAGTACTTTACGGGGCGAAAAAATGTATAGTTTTCTTACAAAACTCATTTTTTTTACTTTTGCACAAATTCGTGATTTTCGTGGTTTATCAGTTCGAAGTTTTGATAAAGCAGGTAATTATACGTTTTCGTTAAAAGAACAATTAATTTTTCCAGAAATTGAATATGATGAAGTCGATCAAATACAAGGTTTAAGTATAACACTCATTTTAGATTCTTCTACACCAAAATCTCGTTCAAAAATTGTTGATAAAGTTTTAAATGGAATGATCTTATTAAAATTTTTAAGATTTCCATTAAATGACTGTGGATATTATGATAAATATTCATCATTGACAGAAATTACTAAAATATGGGATAAGAAAAAACATTTACGTCGTAAACGTTGGTCACAAGATTAAATAAAATGAAAATAATGAGATTAAGGAGTTACTAGTGGTTACAGATAAAATTGCAGATATGTTGACTCGTATTCGAAATGCAAATATGTTAAAACATGAAATAGTTGAAATACCGCAAACAAAAATGTCAAAAGCTATTGCAAAGATTCTTAAAAGAGAAGGATATATTCAAAATTTTGAAACATATACTGAAAATTTGAATCAATATTTACTTCTTTCATTGAAATATGATGGTCAATCTAGAGAACCGGTTATTAGTAAACTTGAACGAGTTAGTAAACCCGGATTACGTGTTTATGCGAGTTCAAAAACTATACCTGTTGTTTTAGGAGGGTTAGGAATTTCTATTATTTCAACTTCAAAAGGCGTAATGACAGGTAAAAGTGCTATGGCTCTTGGAATTGGTGGCGAAATTTTATGTTATATTTGGTAATAGGAGTAAATATTAAATATGTCACGGATCGGAAAATTACCAATTAAAATACCAGAAAATGTGCAAGTTTTATTTAAAAATGGTAGATCAGTATTAAATTTAACAGGAAAATTTGGAAGTTTAGAAATACAAATTCCAAAAGAACTTGCAATTATTGCATGGCGAGAACAATCACTAGATTCAAAAACCAAGAAAAGTACTTACGATGGATTTTTAAGTGTACGGTTTAACTCTAATGGGAACAATACTCAAACAAGAATGAATAAATCTTTACAAGGTTTATACAGAACATTAATCGCGAACATGGTTGAGGGGATTACGCAGCAATTTATGATTACATTAATACTACAAGGGGTAGGATATCGGGCAAGTTTAGAAGGAACCTCTTTGAAATTAAATTTAGGATTTAGTCATCCTATACAAATAAATATTCCTGACGGTATAACAGTTGAAGTTTTACAAAACACAAATATTATAATAAAATCATGTGATAAAGAGCAGTTAGGATTTTTTGCAGCAAAAGTAAGATCGTGGCGTCCACCTGAACCTTACAAAGGTAAAGGAATACTTTATAAAGATGAACAAATTTTACGTAAAGCAGGCAAATCGGGTAAGAAATAAAAATTATTAAGTTGAAAAAAAGAATATTATGAAATTTTCGAAAAGAGTTTTGTTAAAACTTAAAAATAAAAATAAGAAATTAAAACTTGATAAATATAAGAAATTAAAACGCGAAAGTATAAGAGGACGAGTAAAAGGTACATTGGAACGACCACGTCTTTCAGTTTTTCGTTCTAATGAAAATATTTATGCTCAAATTATTGATGATATAACATCAAAAACTATTGTTTCATGTTCGACATTGGATCGAGATATTAAGCTTAATAGTAAAAATGGTCGAACATGTAGTGCGTCAAGATTAATGGGCCAAAAATTAGCAAATTTAAGTAAAGAAAAGAATATTACAAAAATTGTTTTTGATCGTGGTCCTTACTTATACCATGGGCGAATAAAGGCTTTAGCGGATGGAGCTCGCGCAGGTGGTTTACAATTTTAATTAATAATTTAAAGATAATAAATTTTATGAGTAGCGAGTTTAATCAAGTTAATAAATTAAAAAAAATACCTCATCAGAGCAAAAATTTTAATGATGTAAATCATCGTCCTATAAAGGAAAATGTAATTAAAAGTAGTCGAGTAAAAGATATTTCCAACGAGGGAAAATTTATTGAGCGTTTAATTAAGATAAGTCGAGTAACAAAAGTAACAAAAGGGGGCAAAAAATTAAGCTTTCGTGCAGTGGTCGTTATTGGTAATGAAAATGGGAAGGTAGGTGTTGGGGTCGGTAAAGCTGAAGATGTTGTAAATGCTTTTAAAAAGGCTAAAACAAATGGAAGAAAAAACTTAATACAAATTCCACTTACAAAATCTTTAACTATACCTCATCCTATTATAGGTAATGTGGCAGCATGTAAAATTATTTTGAAACCGGGAGTCGAAGGTTCAGGAGTTATGGCTGGAGGTGCGGTGCGAACTGTTTTAGAAGTCGCAGGAATTAAAAATATAATTGCAAAACAATTAGGATCTGATAATTTATTAAATAATGCGAGAGCAACCATTTCAGCGTTAGAAAATTTAGTAACAAGAGCAGAAGTGGATAGAAGATTAGCTGAAAGTAGTACTAAATAAAAATCATACTTATAAAACTAAAATATAAAAATAAGTAAAAAAATTCTATTGATTTACATGAAATTTTAAACTAAACATAAATTTAATAGCATACTAAAATTAGACTTTAATATTATGACAATGAGAGTAAAAAAGACAGACGACATCTTATTAAAACGTCTTTTATTAAGTGTAGCAATACTTTTATTTATTAGAATGGGAACATTTCTTCCAATTCCAGGAATAAATCATAGTCATTTAGCATTTTATATTCAACAACACCCTCTTACAAAAAATCTAGTAAGTACTTTTTCTGGAGAAGATACATTTGTAATTGGATTGTTTACATTAAATATATTTCCATATATCAATGCTTCAATTATGGTTCAATTAATAACTGGACTAATTCCTAGTGTTTCTAAATTACAAAAAGAAGGAGGAAGCGAAGGCCGAAGAGCAATTACCAGGTTGACACGTTTAATTACATTCGGATGGGCATTAATTCAAAGTTCAACTATTGCTTTTTATTTAAAACGAGCATTATTTGAATGGACTCCATTATTAGCCTTTGAAATTATTATTTGGCTTACAACAGGTAGCATGATAATTCTATGGTTAAGTGAATTAATTACTGAATATGGGTTAGGAAATGGCGCCTCTTTATTAATCTATACAAATATAATTTCAAGTCTACCAAACTTAGGTAAAAAATTAATAATAGAAAATACTGGGAATTTGACTTTTGTTTCTGAGGTAGTAATTATAATTCTATTTTTTATAGCAATATCCGGTATTATTACATTGCAAGAAAGTGCAAGGATCATTCCATTAATATCTTCAAAACAACTTAGTAAAAATCAACCAATGTTATCTAAAACGACTGGCAATAACTATATTCCTTTACGTTTTAATCAAGCAGGTGTTATGCCAATAATTTTAACCACTGCTCTTTTAGTTTTACCAAACTATATTACAAACTTAGGTATATTTCCACTTTTAACTATTCCTTTTTTCTTTAAATCATCAAAAATCTTATATTGGATTAGTTATTTTATTTTAATTTTAATGTTTAGTTCCTTTTATTCAACAATTGTTTTAAATCCAAAAGATATTGCTCAAGAATTACAAAAAATGGCTGTTAGTATTCCAGGAGTTCGACCCGGTTTAACGACAATATTTTATTTAAAACAAGTAATGAAACGAGTAACTTTTTTTGGAGCAATATTTTTAGCAATTTTAGCAACTCTTCCAAATATTATTGAAGAAATTTTAAACATTTCAAGTTTTAATGGATTAGGTACAACCTCATTATTAATTTTAGTAGGTGTTGTTCTTGATCTTGCACGTGAAATGAAAAGTATAATTATTTCTAATATCTATAATGATAGATTTGATTAGATTGCATAAAGATTTATTTATTAATATAATATTTATAATTTTATAATGAAAGTTCGTCCTTCAGTTAAAAAGATGTGTGAAAAATGTCGAGTAATTAAAAGACATGGAAAAATTATGGTAATTTGTCAAAACCCAAAACATAAACAGCGACAAGGTTAATAATAAAAAGGAGTTAATTAAGTGGTACGATTATTAGGAATAGATTTACCAAAAAATAAACGAATTGAATATGCACTGACATATATTCATGGAATTGGGCTTTCATCAGCCCAAAAAATTGTTCACTTAGCAAATATTAGTCCCGAAACTCGAACAAACGATATCAGTACGGAACAATCAATTTTACTAAGAAATATATTGGAAAATTTTGAATTAAAGTTAGAAGGAGATTTACGTCGGTTCAATGGGCTAAATATAAAACGATTAAATGAAATAAATTGCTATAGAGGAAAAAGACACCGAAATAGTTTACCTGTTCGTGGACAAAGAACGAGGACAAATGCACGTTCACGTCGAGGAGCAAAAAAAACTGTTACTGGTAAAAAAAAATAATATTCTTTTATTAATTAGTTTTATCAATTAAAAATATTACTTTAATATGGCACAAAAAATTCGAAAATCCATCGTGAAAAAAACTAGAACTAATCTTGGAACAGGTATTGTTCATATCCAATCGACCTTTAATAATACAATAGTTACAATAACAACTATGATAGGTGATACAATCTCTTGGGCCTCTTCTGGTAGCTCAGGTTTTAAAGGAGCAAGAAAAGGTACTCCTTTTGCTGCACAAACAGCTGCCGAAAAAGCTGCTTTAGAGGCGTTAAGTAGAGGTATAAAAACCGTTGAAATTTTAGTGAAAGGTCAAGGCTCAGGTCGAGAAACTGCAATTAGATCAATAGAAGGTGCAGGTTTACAAATTCTTTCGATTCAAGATATCACTCCGGTCCCACATAATGGCTGTCGACCAAGAAAACGTAGACGTGTCTAATTTTATTTAACTGTAAAATAAAAAAATTAAAATTATGAAATCCACAAAAAATTTTTTCAATAATTCTAATTTATTAATGAGATGTGTTAAATTAAATAAAATTGATTCTGGTCAAATGTATGGACAATTTTTAATTGATTTACTTAATTTAGGTCAAGGAATAACGATTGGAAATTTATTACGACGTGTTTTATTAGGAGATTTGAATGGAACAGCTATTACTGGTGTTCGTATTGCTGGTGTAAAAGATGAATTTTCCTTAATTCCTGGTGTTCGTGAAGATATTCTTGAAATTTTATTAAATTTAAAAGGAATTGTTCTAAAATCTAAAATACCTAATCGACAATTTGGACGTTTAAGAGTTCAGGGACCAGCAGTTATTACTGCGAGCTCTATTCAACTACCATCAGAAATAAAAATAATTAATCCTAATCATTATATTGCAACAATTTCAAGTTCATATGTTGTAGAGATAGAATTTAAAATTGAATCAGGTACAAAGTATCAATTAGCAAATGAACTTTTTTCTGATAAATTTGAAGATTTTATAGAAACAGATGCAATTTTTACGCCGGTTCAAAAAGTAGATTTTAAAGTTGAAAATATTTATGACAATTCAGATACTATAAAGGAGCGTTTAATTCTGGATATTTGGACAAATGGAAGTATTTCACCTGAACAAGCAATTTTTTCTGGATCTAGTTTAATTATAAATCTGTTTACATCTATTAAGGATAAGAATGATCAGAAGCTAAAGAAAGACAGGGAAAATATAACAAAAAAAAACCATATGCAACCTATTAATCCATATACGAATATTTCAATTGAAGAATTGCAACTATCGGTACGACCTTATAATTGTTTGAAAAGAGCTCAAATTAATACCGTTGGAGAACTATTAAATTATTCTCCAGAAAAGCTATTAGAATTAAAAAACTTTGGTCGAAAATCGGCAGACGAAGTTTTCGCTACTCTTAAAAATAAATTAGGAATAGTTTTAAAATAATTATTAAATTTAATTTTATGAAGACATTAACATCATTTATTCTTCCATCAGTTCATAGAAAAAAATGGTATATTCTTGACTGTAAAATGTATCAATCAATTTCATTTGGACGAATCGCTCCTATTATTATTCAAACATTAATAGGAAAAAATAATTCATCTTATGATCGATCAACAGATGTCGGTAACTATGTAATATTAATTAATGCGGAATATATAAAATTTGATCAAAAAATTGAACGATTTTATGTTTTCCAACCTGGTCATCCAGGTAAATCTTTAAAACGACTTACAACAATTACACCACAACGGATTATTGAAACTTGTATTTTTAATATGCTACCAGCTGGAATTACAAAGAAACAGTTAAGAAAGCAGTTAAAAATTTATTTAGGCGCCCAACATCCACATACCGCTCATAGTTTAAGTTCAATAGTAATAAAAGATAAAAAAAATAATAACGTAAAACGAACTCTACTAAATAAATATTATAGGAAACAAAAAATGTTAGTATCGACATCTTATAATTAGAAATAATTTTAAGAGTTTCTTAAATGGAAAGGAAAGAGACTATTTTAATAAAAAATAGTGAATACTTTATATTTTACTAACAATTTTAATTAGTGTTTAGATAAAGAAAGAATATTCATTAATGCCCTAATTTATGAAAGTTTAATTCACTACTTCTTTAAAAAGAAAATTGAATTATGTTTTTTAAAGAAACAGAGGGTTTCATATGTAATATAACATTAACAATATAATTTTATCCTTAAATAGTCCAAAATTTAAAAGTTTTCTTCATTCGTACTTGAATTTGTCAAAATTAGATTTGTTTTGGACGTTGGATATTTTAATTAATAAACTAAAAAAATTTATGAATAGAGTTTTTCAAAAAGATAAAATTGGAATTGGAAAAAGAAAACGGGCAATTGCACGAGTTTTCTTTGTTCCAGGCAATGGCATTATAACAATTAATAAAATTTCTGGAGAAAAATATTTACAATATAATACTACCTATTTAACTAATATTTGGTCACCGTTAAAAAAATTAAACCTAAGAAATCAATTTGATATTGTTGCCATTGTAAAAGGTGGTGGTTTAACTGGTCAAGCAGATGCTATAAAATTAGGAGTAGCAAGATTACTTTGTAAAATGGAAAACGAAAATCGAATAATTTTAAAACCATTCGGGTTTTTAAGTCGTGATGCCCGTATTAAAGAACGAAAAAAATATGGTCTACGAAAAGCACGTAAAGCATCTCAATACTCAAAACGTTAAAACTTTTATATTAAAAAATATGCCAAAATCTCATATTCATCCAACTTGGTTTTTAAATACCCCTGTTCTTTGTGAAGGTAAAACTCTTTGTTATACTAATTCAACTAAAACTCAATTACAATTAGATGTTTGGTTAGGAAATCATTCTTTTTATACGAACTCACAAATACTTGTCGATAGTGAAGGACGTGTAGAAAAATTTTTGAAAAAATACAAATGGAAACAATAATTTACGTGGGACTAAATACTTAAACACTTTGAAAAAGATAAAAAAAAATAATTCAATTATTCACATTCAAATAATTTAAACTTAATTAATTAGTGTAAAAAATGCCAACTATTCAACAGTTAGTTCGTTCAAAACGAATACAAATTAAGAAAAAAACCAAATCACCTGCTTTAGTTAATTGTCCACAACGACGTGGAGTCTGTACTCGTGTTTATACAACAACGCCTAAAAAACCAAATTCAGCAATTCGTAAAGTTGCTCGTGTTCGATTAACATCCGGTTTCGAAGTAACAGCATATATACCTGGTGAAGGGCATAATTTACAAGAGCATTCTGTAGTGTTAATTAGAGGGGGTAGAGTAAAAGATTTACCGGGTGTTCGATATCATATAGTTCGGGGTGCTTTAGATAGTGGCGGTGTCAAGAATAGAACACAAAGACGTTCAAAGTATGGCGTCAAACGACCGAAAAATTAAATACTAATTTAAATCAATATTAAAAAAATTTATTAAAAAATAATTAATAGTATGTCACGTCGAAACATTTCAAAAAAGCGATTTCCTACACCAGATCCTCGGTATAATAGCTATTTAGTTAGTTTATTAGTTACAAGAATTTTAAAGGCGGGTAAAAAAAATTTGGCCCAAAATATTGTAAATGAAGCTTTTGATATTATAAAATCAAAAACCAATGAAGACCCATTGAGCATTTTTGAGAAGGCTATTCGAAATGCGAGTCCAGTGGTTGAAGTAAAAGCACGAAGAATTGGAGGTTCAACTTACCAAGTTCCAATTGAAGTTAGTAGTTTTCGAGCAACAAATTTAGCATTACGGTGGATTATTCAATATTCAAGACAACGTATTGGTAGAACAATGTCTATTAAATTAGCGAGTGAAATTATTGACACAGCAAACGATATAGGTAATACTATAAAGAAAAAAGAAGAAACTCATAAAATGGCAGATGCTAATAAAGCATTTGCACATTTTCGTTATTAAGAGTTATAGAATAAATAGTTTATTTCGCTAAAAGTAAATAAATCTTTAGTAAAATTCTATACATTAAATTTTAAAGGAATTTAGAGAAATGGCACGTGAAAAATTTGAACGAACAAAACCACATGTTAATATAGGTACAATTGGTCATGTTGATCATGGTAAGACAACTTTAACGGCTGCAATTACAGCAACATTAGCATTAAATGGTGAAAGTATTGCAAAAGACTATTCAGATATTGATGGCGCCCCAGAAGAACGTGCTCGTGGAATTACTATTAATACCGCTCACGTTGAATATCAAACAGAATATCGTCATTATGCACATGTAGATTGCCCGGGACATGCAGATTATGTAAAAAATATGATCACTGGAGCTGCTCAAATGGATGGTGCTATCTTAGTAGTATCAGCTGCAGATGGACCAATGCCACAAACTAGAGAACATATTTTATTAGCCAGACAAGTTGGAGTTTTACATATTGTTGTATTTTTAAATAAACAAGATCAAGTTGATGATGATGAATTATTAGAGTTAGTCGAACTTGAAGTAAGAGAATTATTATCAACTTACAATTTCCCAGGGGATGATATACCAATTTGCCCGGGCTCAGCTCTACAAGCAATTGAAGCGATTTCATCAAATCCAAGCCTTAAGCGTGGAGATAATCCATGGGTAGATAAAGTTTTTGCTTTAATGGATGCTGTCGATGAATATATACCAACACCAGAACGTGATGTTGAAAGAACATTTTTAATGGCAATTGAAGATGTATTTTCTATAACAGGTCGAGGAACAGTTGCAACAGGACGAATTGAAAGAGGTGTTATTAAAGTTGGTGATAATGTTGAAATTGTTGGTATTGGAGATACTCAAACCACGACTATTACTGGTATTGAAATGTTCCAAAAGACTTTAGAAGAAGGATTTGCTGGTGATAACGTTGGTATTTTATTGCGTGGAGTTACAAGAGAAAATATTGAGCGTGGTATGGTATTAGCACAACCTGGAACAATTTCTTCTCATACAAGTTTTGAATCTGAGGTTTATATATTAACAAAAGAAGAAGGTGGACGTCATACACCATTCTTTACTGGTTATAGACCTCAGTTTTATGTACGAACAACTGATGTAACAGGTTCAATTCAACAATTTACAGCCGATGATGGTTCTACTGTTGAAATGGTAATGCCAGGAGATCGGATTAATATGACTGCAGAATTTATTTATCCAGTTGCAATTGAAAAAGGTATGCGTTTTGCTATTCGAGAAGGCGGTCGAACAGTTGGAGCTGGGTTTGTTTCTAAAATTCTTAAATAATTAAAAAATTTATGGTAATAAAATCGAATGAAAAAATTCGTATACGATTAGAATCATTTAATCATGAGCTATTGAATACTTCATGTCAAAAAATAATACAAATTACTGAAAAAAGTAATATTAATGCTATTGGACTAATTTCTTTACCTACAGATAAACGAATTTATTGCGTATTACGTTCCCCTCATGTTAATAAGGACTCACGAGAACATTTTGAAATTCGAATTCATAAACGAATTCTTGAAATAGGTTATGATTCTTCAGTGAATATTTTTGATTTATTAACAAAATCTGATTTACCGCCTGGTGTTCTTTACAGGATTTGTTTATCATAATATACTGTATTCAATATCATTTTTTAAAAAATGATATTGAATACAGTATATTATGATATTTATTTTTTTAGATTTTTTATTGGGGACGGAGGGACTTGAACCCTCACGCACTATCACTAGGCAACGGATTTTAAGTCCGTCGTGTCTACCAATTCCACCACGTCCCCGAATTTTTTACATTAGTACATACTAAACTATAATATGTATCATTTTAAAAAGCAATGTTAATAAAGTACATTTTAAGGCGGCACCCAGATTCGAACTGGGGATAGAGAATTTGCAATCCACTGCCTTACCACTTGGCCATACCGCCAAAAATAAAATAAATCAACTATAGCTTTTTATATTATAATTGAAAGTAAAATATTCTGCAATACTAGAATAAATAGCTTAATTAATTATCATTTTTTATATATTGAATACTATTTTAAGTTTTATGTGAATAGCAAATTAATTATTAAACAAATTTCATATTATTTCTAATAAATAAAAAATATGTTTGAAAAATTTACAGAAGGCGCTGTCAGAATAATTATGTCAGCACAAAATGAAGCTAAACGTATGGGTCATAGCTTTGTAGGAACGGAGCATATGATGTTAGGTATGATTGCCCAAAGGCATGGAATTGCTGGAATGGTCTTATTCTTGCAAGGAGTAAGATTAAAGCCATTTAGAAGAGAAGTCGAGAAACATATTGGCCGTGGACGAGGATTTATGAGTACAGAAGTTCCTTTTACCCCTCGGGCAAAACGCATTTTAGAATTAGCAATTAATGAATCTAAGCAATTGGGTGTAAACTATGTTGGTTCAGAGCATATATTTTTAGCGATAATGACAGAAGGGGACGGGATTGCAATGAAAATCTTAGATAAATTTAAAGTTAATTATATACAGACCAGACGTTTACTATTTCAGTTTATTGAAGATATAGAAGAATATGGTCCTATTCCTCCTAAACCACCTAAACCGCTGAGTCCAGCAGTAAAAAGGATAATGGCAGAAAGAGAAAGAATTCATGGACCCGTTAATCTAGATTCTGATGAGTTTGATGAATACTATGATGACACTCAATTTTATGGAAGAGATGGCATTGATCCTAATAAAAAATATAGAGATCGAAAGAATCGATTACCTGACCCATGGGACAGATCTGGACGTAGTCTATTGGATAGAACCCCTCCTTCTTTAAAAGGTAAAAAACAGATGCAAAAACGAGCTCGTGGTATGTCTGACCGGAAAGATGAATTAAATCCATTGTCGGGCCGTCCTAATGTTCGTCGATCTCGTGAAAATAAAATAAAAAACCTAGAAGATTATTCGACTAACATTACACAAGAAGCCAGAGAAAAACTTTTAGATCCAGTTATTGGACGAGATGAAGTAATTCTCGATTTAATTAAAGTCTTAGCACGTCGACGTAAAAATAATCCTGTTATAATTGGAGAACCAGGCGTTGGGAAAACTGCTTGTGCTGAAGGACTGGCATTACTTATGGCTGATGAACAGAACTGTCCAGATTTTTTAAAGAAGTTTGAGATTTATAATCTTGATTTGGGAGCCGTATTAGCGGGAACAAAATATCGCGGAGAATTTGAGGAAAGATTCAAGAGTATTTTGGACGAAGTTCAAGAACAAAAAAATATTATTTTAGTAATCGATGAAGTTCATACTATAGTCGGTGCTGGAGCAGCAGAAGGTGCTGTTGATGCAGCTAACCTTTTAAAACCCGCTTTAGCGCGAGGAGCTTTTAAAATGATTGGGGCAACAACTATAGATGAATATCGTAAACATATTGAAAAAGACCCTGCTCTGGAACGAAGATTTCACCCAATTACTGTTGACGAGCCAACGGTGGAAACCACAATTGATATTTTAAAAGGTTTAAGACCATATTATCAAACACATCACGCATTAGTTTATGAGGATGAAGCTTTGGAAGCTGCAGCAGCCCTTTCTAGTCGCTTCATTACTGATCGTCAACTACCAGATAAAGCAATTGATGTAATCGATGAATCTGGTTCTCAAGTTCGATTACGAAATCGTGAATTACCACCAGGATTGCAAAAGCTGCTTATTGAATTGCATGAAACTTTAAAAGATATTGACGATGCAATACAAGGTCATGATTTTAATCTTGCAAAATTATTGATTGAACATGAATTAGAAGTACGAGCACATATGAAAGTATTAACTCTTACTTTAGAAAACAACAAAAGATTTTTTGATAAGGTATCAACTTTTGATCGAGTATTTGAACAAGATATTACTGAGGTTATTTCTTCTTGGACTGGTATTCCTGTAACAAAAATAAATGAATCAGAAACCGAACGGTTAAAGAAAATGGAGACAATTCTTCATGATCGTTTAATTGGCCAACATCATGCAGTTACTGCTGTTTCAAAAGCTGTTCGAAGAGCACGAACTGGTATTCAAGATCCGAAACGGCCTATTGCAAGTTTTATATTTGCTGGCCCTACTGGTGTAGGAAAAACAGAGTTAACAAAAGCATTATCAGAATATATATTTGATAGTGAAAAAAATATGATTCGGTTTGATATGTCTGAGTTTATGGAAAAACATACAGTTGCTTTATTAGTCGGTTCTCCACCG
>Ga0213860_10000152_pt1 | contig 26924 bp, 15 predicted proteins | sample PICome_3_FD_160118 | JGI IMG/M metagenome (GOLD analysis project Ga0213860, IMG submission 160118) | Coastal seawater microbial communities near Pivers Island, North Carolina, United States - PICO550 | ecosystem: Environmental > Aquatic > Marine > Coastal | place: USA: North Carolina...
CACCATGGCACCTGCTGGCCTGGCGGTTGACTGGTTCTGCGAACGGTTTGACTGCTCTGCCACTGACGACGTGATCGACTTTGTGGTTGATGCCCGGTTCGCATTCTTCGGGGAGTGACACCCCACTAATCGTCACACAAGACAGGCACGGGGCACCGGATGCCCTACAATAAGCACATCAAACAAAGACACCCCATGAACCTCAAAGCACTGGCACTCGCCACCATCGCCACCCTGACCCCTGCTGCTGCTATTGCGAACCCCTTGCAACAGGCGGTGAGCAACGATCCTCAGATTTTTATGAGCGGATGTACCAAAGAGTTCCGCAAGGGTCTGGGATACACCGCCACCGTCACCTTGCGACGCGCCGGCATGAGCCCCGAAAAACTTGGCGTTGAAACCTGCCAGGTAATGATGGGGTCCATCATGACCGGCGACAGCATGAGCACCGCCATTCAACTGGGAGAAGACTACGTTGAGCAACGCATGAAGACGTACTTCTCCCACTCCTACGATCGCCCCATGAAAGCCCGCGACCTTCACACCCTGATCTACTGATTGTGCCAATCCACTAAGCGGCACACAAAATAGGCACGCCCCCTCCATGGGCGCTATATTGAACTTGTTCAACCAAACCACCGAACACCCCATGCGTAAGATCGAATCCCAAATGATCCAGGCAATCCAACAGGGTCGCAACTGGGCAAGCGGGAACACCACCGTGACCATCGACACTGAAACCAACGTTTCATCAGTCTACCTTCACGGCAATCTGATCGCCACCGTCACCGACAACGACATGACCATCATGGATGGTGGTTGGCAGTCCGTCACCACCAAATCCCGACTCAATGCCCTGTGTGATGCGTTCTGCATCGCCGGGGAGGGCGTCTTCCAAAAAGCGCACACCTGGTATGTTCGCCAGTTCGTCGGTGCGATCAACGGGGAGAGCAAATTCCAAAACCTCCCCTTCTCCGGCGAGTTCGTGTTCGCCTGAGCAACCGGCACTCCCCATCCGGGGGGTGCTCTTTTTTTGGACTATACTAAGCACATCAAACAAAACGACCTCATGCTGACCCTCAACACTCAAGACCAATCGACCGCCGTCGAGACCATCACCCTCAACCCCATCCGTGGCACCGTTGCCATCGACTGGAAATCTGGGATGCCCTGGGCATATGAGTATCGCGCCCGTCGCCGGGAGATGCTTCGCGCATTCGCTGCCTATGTGTTCTGCCAGCCCTTCTCCTACGGTGAGTGGGCGAACTGGGTCAAGAACGCCGACGCCTTCGCGCTGTTCTGACCAGTCGGCAGGTGTTCGTAGCCGGGGGGCAGGTCCCCCCGTTTTTTTATGCGCCCCCCGTATATAAAAGGCATGGGTCCCTTTAAGCTATAAAGTCTTGCTTTTGCCAGCTCTCTATAACCCTCAAACTTTCTATATAAAACCATAAGACAAAAACATCATATGCAAAAAAATCGCGGAAAAAATTTTAGCACTGTAGAGGTCGATCCTGTAACAGGCGAATATGTTGTAAAGGTGCCCGAGTTGATCATCTCAGAGTTTGGGTGGTATGAGGGCACAGAGATTAATATGGAAGTCGATAGTGACTGTATTATGATACAGGAACTTGACTAACGGGTAGTATTCTAGTATAATTACTTTGAATGCATTCACACTAAAAATTGACTAAGTTATGGCAAAAGGATTTACAGTAAAAGCAAAGAAGCCGCCCACAGGAGATTCTAGTGCTCCTCAGTATGACTATGAGAAAGCACGGGAGATGATTCGTGGGAAGTCGGTAGTTTTTTGTCTCCCAGGTCGTGGGGTGTCTTACACCTACCTGAAGAACTTCGTGCAACTTTGTTTTGACATTGTGCAGATGGGAGGGAGTATTCAGATCTCCCAGGACTACTCATCAATGGTCAACTTCGCACGTTGTAAGTGTCTGGGAGCTAATGTTCTCCGAGGACCCGACCAGATTCCCTGGGATGGAAAATTAAAATATGATTATCAGCTGTGGATTGACAGTGATATTGTATTCAACACGGAGAAGTTCCTCCAGCTCGTATTGATGGACCAGGACATCGCCAGTGGTTGGTATTGCACCGAAGACGGGCAAACGACCTCTGTTGCTCACTGGATGGAAGAGGATGACTTCAGGAACAATGGTGGAGTCATGAATCATGAGACTATTGAAACGATCACCAAGCGTAAGAAGCCTTTCACAGTTGATTATGCTGGTTTCGGATGGTTGCTGATCAAGCATGGAGTCTTTGAGAATGAGAAGATTAAGTATCCTTGGTTTGCTCCAAAGATGCAAGTCTTTGAGTCTGGTGAAGTTCAGGATATGTGCGGGGAGGATGTCTCGTTCTGTTTGGACGCCATTGATGCAGGTTATGAGATCTGGTGTGATCCTAATATTCGTGTTGGGCACGAAAAGACTCGTATTATCTGATGGGGAATAAAGTGAATAAGGATTCCTACACAGTTTTAGTTAAAGGTGTAGTCAAGTATAAGAACTTGACGGAATCTGAGTATTTTGATATTATGGATGACTTGGCGATAGAGTATTATCAGTCAGGTCATCCGCGCCCCTCGGATATTAAAACTATTATAAAAGGAGATTATTATGGCAGTTAGATCTAAAGTTGGTTTAAGTGGTGGTGCTTTTATTGAAGCGAAACCGAAAAAGACTCGTCAGGGAAGTGGTCAGCACACTAAGTATGCTGCTTCCTCTCGTAATGGGAAGAAGAAGATGTATCGCGGTCAAGGTCGATAATACATAGTATAGATTTGTAAAAATGCTATGGCATGTTTGATTGCTAATCTTCCTTCGCAGGAAGTATGGGTTCGTAAAGAATACCTAACGGATCATCAAAGTGGTCATGGCGAGTTTGTAAAAGGCGTCTGGGTGTCAGTTAAGTCGATACCTGGGCGTGCTTTTTACTTTGAGACTTACTTACCAGAGTATGCGGCAATGTATGATAAGTTGCCGATTGCTGCCTTTGTAAGTGAACCAAAGACGCCAGAACCTGATATGAACCTTCCGAATCTACAGTTCTGGAATTGTATGGATTATGGGGTTGTATCAGTCGATAAGAAGTTTATTGGGTCAATGGACTTTGAGTGTTATACACGCGATCATGGCGCTCAGAAGGGCACGTATGTGTGTACAATCGATAACTATCATCATGACCCCGATTACGTTGACTGGGCGACCAGTGAGAACCCTGCAGAGCATAAGTCTCATAACCTGATTGAACTGGAGAATGGGCAATATGCACTCTATCCTAATAACAGACTACGGATTTTTGACAATAGTCTTACTCCTGTTGATCCTAAGATACCTGACTTTAAGGTATCTACTCAATATTATCAGGTAGAAAACGGATTTGACCGTCTTGGTATGGGTCGTGAAGACGAATACCACTGGAAGACTGCTAAAGAGCGTGAGGAAGAGATTGTAGCAGACGTTGATGATCAGTATCATCACCATTTTGACGGCAACAATAAATAGACGCTAAGGGATGGAAACCCCTTTAAAAGTTCTACTAAACCCTAATTAAGAGGACAATGGGACTTTCACCTGTAGATAGAAACAAAGATTATATGAAGGAGATGTGGGGCACATCAAGTTTGATTACTGATTATTGGTCAGAACCTAAAAAAACAACAGATCCAGAAGAAAGAGTGATTCAAGAGGTTTATGGAGACCCTGCCCCCATAAATAAAGTCAAGAAAACTACTGACCAATGGCAATTTCACGGGAGTCAAGAGCATTTAGAGACATAAGTCTGTCTTTTGAACCACATCCTGTGACCAAAGACTTGCCTATTCTGAAGAATGCTAGAGCAATCACACGTTCAGTTCAGAATTTAGTAGAGACGATTCCTACAGAAAGGTTTTTTCAACCTCTTTTAGGGTCTGATGTACGGGCAAGTCTTTTTGATTTTGTTGATTTTGCTACTGCAAGTGTTATTGAAGAGCAAATCATAACAACTGTCAATAACTTTGAGCCTAGAGTTGATAATGTTAGTGTTGAAGTAGATCCTCAACCAGACAATAACACATTTGCTGTTACTGTCTTTTATGATATTGTTGGTCAAGACTTTCCCACACAAGAATTTACATTCCTGCTAGAGGCAACAAGGTAATAATATGCCTTTTACTAAATTTACAAATCTAGATTTTGACCAAATTAGGTCCTCAATCAAAGACTATCTCCGTGCTAACTCTACATTTACGGATTTTGACTTTGAAGGATCTAATTTTTCTATTTTAATTGACACGCTAGCATATAACACATATATTACTGCCTACAACTCTAATATGGTTGTTAATGAATCCTTCTTGGATTCGGCAACTTTAAGAGAAAATGTCGTTTCTTTGGCAAGAAACATTGGTTATGTACCACGCTCTAGAAGCGCTGCTAAGGCGCAGGTATCATTGGAGATACCAACTACCAGCACATCCCCTACAATGACCTTAAAAGCGGGTCTGGTGTGTGTAGGGAGCGTCAATGATAGTCAATATGTTTTTTCAACTCCAGAAGATATTACAACAACCATTAATTCTGGTGTAGGAAAGTTTGAAGATGTCATAGTTTGCCAAGGAACCTTCCTGAAGAAGCAATTTACTGTTGATGGTTCTTTAGATCAACGCTTTATTTTACAAAATCCTTATATTGATACTTCTACAATCGTTGTTTATGTAAAAGGTTCATCTGATGATGGTAAAGGTAGGGAATATGAACTTGCTGACAACATTTTAAACTTAAATAAAGACTCTGAAATCTATCTTTTACAAGAAGTTCAGGATGAGAAGTATGAACTTCTCTTTGGAGATGGATATTTTGGCAAAAAACTGGAAAATGGCGCTGTTATCACTGTTACTTACATCGTCACTGACGGAATTGATGGAAACGGAGCAACAAATTTCTCATATTCTGGCAGAATAACTGATAATCTTGATAATGTCATTGTCCCAAGCAATAATGTCACTCTCACAACGGTAAGTAAGGCGCAAAATGGTGGTGCAATTGAAAGTATTGACTCAATTAAGTACTTTGCACCAAGAATTTACTCTTCTCAGTACCGTGCAGTCACTGCTAGGGACTATGAAGCGATAATTCAGTCAATTTACCCCAATACAGAGTCGGTTGCAGTCGTTGGTGGTGAAGAATTAGACCCACCACAGTTTGGAAACGTCATTATTAGCATAAAACCAAAAAATGGTGACTATGTTTCCGACTTTGACAAGCAAAATATTGCCTCAAAACTGAAAAATTACTCTCTGTCTGGCATAAATCAGCAAATTATTGATCTGAAGGTACTTTTTGTTGAAATTGAGTCTTCAGTTTATTACAATAATGCAAAAGTATCCAATGTTAATGATTTGAAGACACAAGTGTCCTCTGTATTGAATTCTTTTGCTACTGCAAACATTAATCAGTTTGGAGGTCGTTTCAAATATAGTAAATTGTGTCAAACCATCGATGGTGCCGATACTTCAATCACATCTAATATCACAAAAGTCAGAATTAGACGTAACTTGAAGACTTTAGTTAATCAGGCAGCACAATATGAACTTTGCTATGGAAACCAGTTCCATATGAACAAAGATGGATTTAATATCAAGAGTACTGGTTTTGGACTGTCTGGAAGGAATGGAACGTTCTACTTTACAGACACTCCAGGAACTAATGGTAAGGGTGTTATCGCTGTAGTTAAGGATGTTAATGATAATGGTGAATATGAGGTTGTAATCAAGTCTGCTGGCACTGTAGATTATATAAAAGGTGAAATAATTCTGAATACTATCACATTCTCTTCAACAGAGAAGGAAAACGACATTATTGAGATTCAAGCAGTACCAGAATCCAATGATGTTATTGGTCTGAAGGACCTTTATCTCTCATTCTCAGTTGCAGATAGTGAGATAAATATGGTTAAAGATACTATTACATCTGGCGAACAGATTTCTGGCGTCGGTTATAAAGTTACTTCAAGTTATCTAAACGGAGAGCTAACGAGAGGATAGAATGATACAAACCGGGTTTGAAAGAAGGGTCAAGATTCAGCAGGTCATTGCTAATCAACTTCCAGAATTTCTGAGAGCTGAAAGTCCCAAATCTATTGACTTCTTCAAACAATACTACGTTTCGCAGGAATATCAGAGTGGTCCAACAGATCTTGTTGAGAATTTAGACCAATATCTGAAACTTGACAACCTTACACCAGAAGTTGTAAGTGGATATACTAGTTTGTCTGCTGGTATTTCTGCTACTGCTGATACTGTTGAAGTAGAATCTACCAAGGGTTTCCCTAATGAGTACGGTCTCTTCAAGATTAATGATGAAATTATAACATATACTGGCATTACCACCAACTCTTTTACGGGATGTATTAGAGGTTTTAGTGGTATTACCTCTTATCGTTCTTCCCTAAATCCAGAAGAACTAGTTTTTGAAGATACCAATCAGGCATCTCATGGTGCTGGTACTGTAGTTCAAAACCTTAGTTCTCTCTTCTTAAAAGAATTCTACAAGAAATTAAAATATTCTTTTGCTCCTGGTCTAGAAGATGTTGATTTTGTAGATAATTTAGACGTTAATAACTTTATCAAAGAGATAAGAAGTCTCTACGAAGCAAAAGGAACAGAAGATTCTTTCAAAATTTTATTCAAAGTTCTATATGGTGTTGATCCAAAGGTAATTGATTTAGAAGATTACTTAATCAAACCATCTACAGCAACCTATACAAGAAGAGAAGAAGTTGTTGTTGAAAGGATTTCTGGAGATCCAAATAAGTTAATTGGTCAAACTATTACAAAATCTAGTGATAGTGCTACTAATGCTGCAGTATCTGAAGTAGAAATCTTCACTCGTTCTGGTATTAGCACCTACTACAAACTTAAATTATTTGTTGGATTTGATGATAGAGATCTTATTGAAGGAACTTTTGATGTTCAGGCATCTACAAAGGTCATTAATCCAGTTAGTGTTGGTGCATCTGTTATTACCGTAGACTCTACGATTGGTTTTGGACAAACTGGCACGGTTATTTCTGGAAGAAATACTATTGAATATACTGATAAGACTGTAAATCAGTTTCTTGGATGTACTGGTATTGGAACTGCTATCCCAACTGCTACTGAACTAAGAACTGATGAGTATTATATTGGATATGAAAATGGTGATACCACAAAACCAGTTAAGATCCGTATTGGAGGAGTTCTTTCAGAATTCAATCAAATTGGAGATGTTCTGCTTTCTAGTGAAGGTCAGAAAATCTACGTTAAGAATATTGGTAAGAAAATAAAAAATCCCGAACTTAATAAGACTGATGAGCAAATATTTGCAAATAGTTGGATTTATAACACAAGTTGTAGATTTGAAGTAAAAAGCGTCTCTGGTGCTACATTCCAGTTGAAGAGCAATATTGATAAATCTAGTCTAAAGATTGGAGATACTGTAGATATTCTCAATGGTAGCACAGAAACTGTAGAGCATAGCAATGCAACTGTTTCTATTGTTGATGTTACCAATAAGCAAATTACACTTGATAATCTTGCCGGATTTACTGAAGATCCTGCTATCAACTATACAATCCGAAGAAAACTGAATACCGCTACCAGTAGCGGTGCTGCTCTGTTCTATGGCGATGATAACATTACCACTGATGTTCAGAACTTGTATGTTGATGACGATTTTGCCTATGTTGCATCTAACTCTTTACCATCCTATGATATTGTTGAAGACACTTTAAGTTCTACTCTGGCAAATGCTAGCGGAAGTTCTCTTCAAGACTTTGATAATTCTACTTTAAAATATAATATTATTTCTTTTAGTAGTGATGTTCCTTTCATAACTGGTGATGAAGTCTCCTATAAAGCAGGCGCAGACACCCTTGTAGGCGTCTCTGAGGGCACTTATTATGTGGAAGTTCTCGGTATCCCCAATCAGATTAAACTATACGCTTCTAGGTCATTAGTTGGAAGTGGCACTAATTTACAGTTCACTGCTCCCGATAACGACGGCACTCACAAATTTACCATTGAGAGTCAGAAGAGTGAAAAGATTTATCCTTCACAGTCTCTGAAAAAGTTCCCACTTGTAAGAAATATTGCTGATGGGAATGCAACTCCTACTATTCCAGGATCTACTGGGATGTTAGTTAATGGTGTTGAAATCATTAACTATAAAACACCAGATAAGATTTACTATGGTCCTATTAAGAAAGCGAATTTGTTCAATGGTGGTACTGGATATGATGTAATCAATCCACCAACTATTGAGATTACTGCTGCCGCTAGTGGATTTACAACTGCTTTAGTAAGACCTGTTGTTAAAGGTCAAGTAAATAATGTTCAGGTTGATCCACAAGATTTTGACCTGCTTGATGTTACTTCTATCACTATTACTGGTGGTAATGGTTCTGGTGCTGTTTTAGAACCAATTGTAGAGACAAGATATCGTGAAATTGAGTTTGATGCTCGTTTAGATGTAGTAGGTGGTGGTCTTAACATCAATAGCGAGACTATTACTTTTACTACACAACATAATCTTAGAAATGGTGATCGTGTTGTTTATAGTAGAAATGGAAATCCTGCTCTTGGTATAGGAACTTTTGGTGGTTCTAATGCACACCAAGATAGGGCACTTTCAAGCGGTTCAGTCTATTATGCTGAAGTTGTCAATAGCACTAGCATTAAAATCTTTGATTCCCAGGATGACTTTAACGCTGGAATCAATACTGTAGGATTTACTACATCATCTAGTGGTCTTCATAAGTTTAGGTTGTTTGATGGAAAGAAAACGTTAAGTTCCATTAAAGTGATTGACTCTGGTAGTGGATATGAAAACAGATTACTGAAGGTTAAACCTGTAAATATCTCCACTGTAGAAGATACTATTACATTTAAGAACCACGGATTCTCTGATGGTGATAAGATTGTCTATTCTAGTGATGGCGACTCCGTATTGAATCCTGCAGTCCAATATCAGGTTATTAAACTTGATGACGATACTTTCAAACTTGCTAACGCTGGTGTTGGTGGAACAATCACCACAAACTACATCAAAAAGAATTATGTAAGTCTCCATGCGTTCAACAGCTCTAGTGGTACTTTCCAAAACTTTGCATATCCTCCAATTACAATAACCGTAAATGCTGAGTTTGATGGTGTATCTGGAGTTATCACAGCAACTCCTTCTATTAGAGGTGAGATTGTTGACCTTTATCTGTATGAAACTGGAACGGGATATGGTTCTACTATTCTAAACTTCCACAAGAAACCAGATATTCTTGTTAAGACTGGTAAGAATGCTGAACTAAAACCAATTATATCTGAAGGTAGCGTAAGTTCCGTTCAAGTAACTAGTGGTGGTAGTGAGTATTCATCTGCTCCAGATATAGAAGTTAGGGGAGATGGTGTTGGTGCTAAGGTGAGAGCGATCGTAAGTAATGGGAAAATAATTAATACTGTTGTATTGAATGGAGGTGTTGGATATACTCAGAACAATACTACTATCGCTGTTACTTCTGCAGGTGCTCGCGCTGTTCTTGGATTAGAAGTCAGAGATCTTACACTCAATGGTCATGATAGATTTGGTGATGAGATTTTACTTGAATCTGGCGACAAACTCCAATATGGTATGGTTGGTTATTCAACTGCCATTGGTCTTAATAATTTTGACGACGATGGTCAATCACATTCCCCAATCATTGGATGGGCATATGATGGAAACCCCATATATGGTGGTTATTCTTACACTGACCCCTCAGATATAGACTCTGATATTAAGATTCTTGATAGTGGGTATGAGTTATTATCTTCCGATGTTATTGATAGACCATCTGGATTTGCTGATGGTTTCTTTGTTGAAGACTATAAGTTCACCGCTTCTGGTGATTTGGATGAGCATAATGGTAGATACTCTAAGACTCCAGAGTTTCCAAATGGTGTCTATGCCTATCATGCTGCCATCACTTCAGATGGTAAGAATAGTAAGTTCCCATTCTTTGTAGGTAATACTTACACTTCTATCCCTTGCAGACAAGATGTTGATCAAACATTCGATTTCAATTCTTCTAGTCTCAGAAGAAATACTCTGCCATATGTTGCAGGCGATAAGTATGCTAATAATGACTTTACATCAGAACCTAATGAGGTAATTGCACAATCTGCAGTTATTGATTCTATCACACAAGGTTCTGTTGATGGATTTAATATTAATGTTGCTGGTTCTGATTATAGAGTTGGTGAATTAGTTTCTTTTGATAATGATGAAACTAATGGTGGTGGTCTGAGTGCTTATGTAAGTAAAGTTACTGGTAAATCTATCGTTGATGTTGTAACAACTACTTTATCTTATGATAATACCATTTTAGTTTGGAACGATAACAATGTATCTGTTACTGTAGACCCATCACATGAATATCTTGATAATGAACAAGTTGAGATATCTGGTCTGTCTACATTTGTTTCTGGACTGATTAAATCTCACATAATTGGTGTAACTTCTGAGAGAACTCGTCTTTCTATTGAAGCACCAGCAAACTCCACTGTTGGTTTTGTAACCGATATTTTCGTTAATCGAATTGTTGATTCAATCTCTGTAGGAAGCACTCTGCGCATCGGTACAGAGGTTCTTTCAGTATTAGGTACATTCCCTAACAATAAGGTTTTAAGGGTAATCAGAGGCACAGCAGGCACCGCACAGACTGCAACAAGTGAAGTGTTTGTATCTCCCAGATCTTTTACGCTTCCAGTAAGTGTACCATACTTTGAATCTTCTATAAACGATAAGGTATTCTTCAATCCTCAACAGTCTGTTGGTATTGGAACAACTACAGGATTGTCGTTACTCAAGAAATATTTTATTGGTTCCCGAGATTATGATGTCTCTGTTCCTATTCAGGGAATATACATTCCAGATCATCCATTCATCACTGGTCAGGAAGTTACATTTGAAAGATTGACTGGTGCGAATAATATTACAGTGTCTGATTTGGCAACTGGTAGTGCTACATTCAATATACCAGCATCTGGAGATAGTCAAACCTTATTTGTAATTAACAAGGGTGAGAACATAATCGGTCTCTGCACACAAGTTGGTCTTACTACAAATACCAATGGTCTCTATTTCAGATCAGCTCCAACTAATGGTGATAGTTCTGATTTTAGATATTCTTTGACTTCAAACAAAACTCAAGTAACTGCTAGAGCAGAACGTATTAAGGCAAGAGTTGCCGTCTCTACTGCACACGGTCTTAATAATGGAGATATTGTTGATCTAACAGTCAATCCTAACCAATCAGTAGGTATTGGAACTTCTGTATCGGTATATCTTAAGTATAACTCTACTCATGACAAATTACTGATCAATCCTATTGGATTTACTTCTGAGTCAGTTTCTACTACTACAGATACTATTACGATCACGAATCATGGATTTAAAACTGGCGATAAAGTCTTCTATGAATCTGATCTGAATATAACTGGTCTTTCTGAAGGTTCATATTTTGTTTATAGACTTGATGATGATAATTTTAATCTTACGAATACGAAGTATGATGCAGTTTCTTTTCCTCCAACTGTTGTAAGTCTTGGTTCTACTGGTGGTGCTGCTCAAGAACTATCTTTAATCAATCCTAATCTTGATGTTATTAGAAATAATAATCTTGTATTTAATACTTCTGATACTTCATTAAGTGGATATAACTTTAACTTATACTATGATAAAGAATTCAAGAACCCACTTGTTTCTGTTGGAAGCTCAACTACATTCAGCACCGTTGGTTTAGGAACTGTTGGTGTAACATCAACTGCAACCTTTACTTTAAACTATGAGAAGAGTCTTCCTTCTAAGATTTACTATCAGATAGACAAAGGTAATTACATTAGTACTGCCGATACTGAAGTAACTAATTACTCTGAAATATCTTTTTCTGATAGCGCATATACAGGACAATATTCTATTACTGGTGCCGGCGGAACAGTTTTTACTGTTTCCTTAAAAGATAATCCAGAAACTCTTGAATATACTCAAAATAACACAAGCACTCTGAAGTATGAAACTTCATCTGAAAGAGCAGTGGGTGGTGTTGCAGATCTTGCAATTACTTTTGGTGGAGCAAACTATAAAAAACTTCCTAAGTTTGTAAGTATTGCTTCTACTGCAGGAATTAATGCAGATATTATTCCAACTTCCAATACTATCGGTAGAATTAATCAGGTCACAATCAAAGATACTGGATTTGATTTTTCGGCAGATAAAACTCTAAATCCAGAAGTTTATATCTCTCCAAATGTCAATATTATTAATAGGAACACTATTAGTGATATTGAAGTTACAGATGGTGGCAGAAATTATACTTCTGCTCCAGATCTTGTTCTTGTTGATCCAAATACAGGTTCTGTGTATACAAATGGTAATCTTATTGCCAAAATGCAGGGTTCTTCAATTATTAGTGTGAATATATTGGAATCTCCAAAAGGAGTTTCTGATACTGTATCTAAAGTATATTCAGTTAATAATAGTAATGGCGTTGGTATTAGTAGTGTATTCAGTTCTGCTTCTGGTATTGTGACATGTGTTCTTAACACACCAATTACTACAGGATTTACTAGCGCACCATTTTCTCCTGGAGATTTTGTGTTCTCTGAAAATATTGGTCTAGCATCTTCTGAAGGAACTGGATTTAACTCTGCAGATTACAAATATAATTTCTTTAGAGTTACTGCATATAGAAATACTAACCCTGCTGAGGTTGAGTTTGATCTTGATACAACTAATGCTGGAATCGCTGTAACTGATGCTTCAAGCACATTTGGTTTACTTGTTAATAAGAAAAACTATCCAATATTCAATGTAATTCAAACACCATTAGATTTTATTATTGGAGAACCTCTACTCATTAAATCTGGTGGCGATTATACAGAAATTGATTTGATTGTCACTGAAAATCTTAATGACTCAATCAAAGTTTATGGATCTTATGATCTTGTTGCTAATGATTGTATTGTTGGTCAAAATTCTGGAACAGTAGCAACTGTCAATACTATTACAGAAAATGAGGGTGTTTTTAAGATTGATTATTCTTTGACTACAGAGAACGGTTGGTCTGATGATATTGGCAAACTCAATGAAGACTATCAGGTCACCCCAGATAATGATTACTATCAAAATCTTTCTTACAGTATCAAGAGTCCTATTGAGTTTGAAGATTGGGTAAATCCTGTTAATAGAGTTATTCACTCTTCTGGTCTGAAGAACTTTGCAGATACTGGTATTACTTCAACCGCTAAAGTTTCTACCGCTCAAACAGCATCTAGTTCTAGTGATGCTCTCCTCGATATTATTAATGTAAACGATTCTGGTGAAGTTATGAGAGTTGATACTATCAACTTCTTTGACTTTGGTATTGATGTAGATACTTCAAACGAAAAATCTAAATTTATCAAATTCCGAAATAAGAGACTTTCAGATTATATTGAGTGTAGAACTAACAGAGTTCTTACGATTGATAACTTTAATAATCTGTTCTCCAATCAAGAAAATGCAAACAGCACTTTATATAAGGATATTGATATCTTTAACCCCAATGATGGACTTAGTAGATATTTCCTTCAGATAATCAAACCCGATGGTACAGAAGTTCAAGCAACTGAAGTTATCATTATCAATTCTCCAAATGATGACTTAATTACTGTTGAAAGAGCAAGTTCTCATAGTACAGATGATGATCTTGCAAGTATTCAAGCAATAACTGATAGTTTTGGTTCTTCTTCTCTCAGACTTACTCCAGCAGATCCATATAATAAAGATTTGGATGTTAAGTTTATCAAGAATAACTTCAATACAACTCTTGCCGGTATTGGTACACAATCTGTCGGTTTTGTAAATCTGATTGGTGGTAATGTTTCTGTTTCTACGGCATCAACAAGCACTGTTTATGCAAGCCCTGTTGGTGCAGTGGAGTCTATCTTTGCTACCGTTGAACTTACGGATACGATCACAAAGGATAAGACGGTTGTTGATATGTTCATTGATCATAATGGAACAGATACATTTAAGTCTGACTTCTTCTTTGATAACAGTCCTAAGACTGGTTCTTCCGATAAATTTATTGGAACATTCACTAGCAATATTGATTCTGGTATTCTGAAGTTAGATTTTGAGAATACAGAATCTAATCCTGTTTTAGTTCGCTCTAGAATTGTTGGATTTGGAACTACTGCTACCGGTATTGGTACTCATACCTTCAAAGCATCTGGTCAACCAGATGATTCTGTAAGAGAGGGTAGATTGGAATCATCTTTCTCCAAAATCCCAAATACTGGAATTTCTACAATTAGAACTTATGATCTTTCTGATGTAACTACTGTAAAATCTACTGCTAAAGTTTCTTACGGAAATACTTCTGCTTTGCATCAAGTATTGTACAATCATGATCAAACGGATGCTTTCGCGATGCAGTATCCATTCCTTTCCAATAATGATGTTATTGGTATTGGAACATTTGGTGCAGACATTGATGGTACTGAATTTAATCTTATATTCTATCCAGATGCAAATATTAATGAAGAAATCACAGTTCAATTGTATAGTGAACTAATACAAACCGAAAAAGATCTTAACAACGTACCTGCAGTATTGACCTATGGATCGATAAATGAGCAACTGAAGACATCGCAATTTGATGCTGTAAATGGAGACAGAACTAACATCTTTGACTTTGATGTTAAGCATAACGGTATTCCTATCTTTGAGAAGCAGTTTAATCCAGCAGACTCTACTGCTGTAGACCTCGCCACTGGTACATTCTCAATCTCAGATCACTTCTTCAGCAATCAAGAAAAACTAATCTATACTCCAAGATCCACATTTATTAATAGTGGTTTTGGTTCTATGGTTATGACTGGTGGCGATCCACTTCCTCGCGAAGTATTTGCTATCAAGGTAAACAATGACCAGTTTAGAGTTTCTCTAACTGCTGGTGGTTCTGCTATTACATTTGAAGGTGATGGTGATGGAAATGGTCATACCTTTGAAATGGAGAAGAAGTTAGAGAAGTCTTTAATTACGATTGATGGTATCACCAGATCACCTCTGGCATTTAGTCCCGTCAATCATACGATTGATAATGAAGCAAATGTTTCCATAGCAGATACTTATATTGGTTTATCTGGCATTTCTTCCATTCTTCCAGGCGATGTTCTAAAAATTGATAATGAGTTTGCTAAAGTTGATGCTGTTGGTCTTGGAACAACTACTGCTGGACCTATCATTGGAGTTGGTTCTGTAAATCTTGTTAAACTTGAAAGGGGTTATGTAGGAACCTCAGCATCGACACATGATGATGGTGCTTCTGTCAGAGTATTCAGAGGTTCTTACAATATGACTAGAAGTAAGATTCACTTTACTGAAGCACCTAGAGGTAATACTCAGGAATTGGTTGATAATAGCAATATCCCATACTTCAAGTCTACTTTCAATGGTAGAGTATATTTGAGAGATGATTACAGCACCAACCAAATCTATGATAGTATTACTCAGCAGTTTACTGGTATTGGTGCTACTTATAGATTGACTGTTGGTGGTATTAATACAACTGGTATTGAAACTGGTAGTGGTGTTCTGTTTATTAATAATATCTTCCAGACACCAACAACTGATAATAACACTGGTGGAAATTATTCGTTTACTGAAAGTGCTGGAATTTCTAGTGTTGTATTCAGTGGAGTTGTAGATGATAGTGGCGATTTGGTTATCTCTGAAGAAGATGTGAACAAGAATCAACTACCAAGAGGTGGTATGATTGTTTCCCTTGGTTCTACTCAGGGTCTTGGTATTGCTCCTCTGGTTGGTGCCGCTGTAACTGCTGTAGTTGCTGGTGGTGTTATTACTGGAGTTGGAATTGGAACAACTGACATTGTTGGTTCTGGATATCGTGGAACAGTTTCCATTGGTGTTACAGATCCAAACCACTCTGGAAACGCAGCAACTATCACTGCTACTGTTGGTGCTGGTGGAACACTATCCTTTACTGTAAGTGATGGTGGTTCTGGTTATAGTGCCAACCCACAAATCAATATTCCTTCACCATCTTACGAAAATCTGCCTATCACAGGTGTTTCTCGTCTTGGTATTGGTGCTACAACTGATACTGGTAATGGTCTCCTTCTGAATGTTGAAGTTGGTGCTGCAATCACTGCTGTTGGTATTGGATCCACACTCTTTGAAGTCAAGAACTTCAAGATTACTAGAAATGGTTATGGTTTCCAAAAGGGCGATAAATTCAAGGTGGTTGGTCTTGTAACTGATAGATATCTAACTTCTATGGTCAGTGAACCAGAATTTGAAGTTCTGGAAATCTTTAATGATAAATTTGCTGCCTGGCAATTTGGTGAACTTGACTATATTGACTCAGTTAATAGTCTGGTTGATGGTAGTCGCACAAGATTCCCACTCATCTATAAAGGTGAGTTAGTAAGTTTTGAAGTCAATTTGGATAATCCAGATTCTGCTGAAATAGATCTTGAAGCAGTTCTCCTTGTTTATGTAAATGGTGTTGTTCAGGAACCTAATGTTCACTACAACTTTGTTGGTGGCACATCAATCGTATTTACAACTGCACCATCATCTAATGATAATATTGACATCTTCTTCTACAGAGGTACAAGAGGAACAGATAGTGTATTTGTAGATACTGATCCTAGCATCAAAGTTGGAGATTTGATTAAACTGAAGAAGATTGAGCAGAGTGTTGAACAGGATGCTAGAACGGTTTATAACCTAAATTCTTCCGACAAAGTAGAGACTAACATTTATACTGGATTTGGTATTGATGAAGTCAACTACAAACCAATTAGTTGGACTAAGCAGAAAGTTGATAAGATTATTGGTGGCGAATTTACGTCAAAAGATAGAGATTCTATTGAAGCTCTGGTTTATCCAACTGCAAAAGTTATTGGTAATATTACGAATAGTGCAACTGAAATCTTTGTTGATGACGCACAGTTCTTTAATTATGAAGAAAATGAATCTGCTATTGTGATTGATGATTTTGACGCAATACTAGTGAACACCTCAACTGAACCAGTTTCTGCTGCTGTAACTGCTGTAGTTTCTGTTGCAGGAACTATTAGTTCCTTAGATATTACTGCAGGTGGATCTGGTTATTCGGGTTCTGCAACTATTAAGATTGCTTCTCCTAAAGAAGTTGGAGTTGGTGTTGGTACTACTGCTACTGCAACGGCAACTATTACAAATGGCACTATTTCTGCAGTAACATTAACAAATGCAGGTTTAGGTTATACAACTTCTGCTCCTCCACAAGTTCTGGTTTCGGCACCGGCAATTTCTTATGAGAACTTGAGCGAGATTACCACTGTAATTGGTTATGCTGCAACTATTACTGGAATTTCAACGGTTGAAGGTATTGGAACTCCATTAGGACTTGAGTTCAGTTTTACCACGGCTAACTCTGCTGATCTTGCAGTAGGATTCCCAATCGTGGTTAAGAATACTGGTGTTGGTCTCCCCGGCGATGGCATCATTTCTATTGATGGTTCTGATACAGAAACGGTAGGAATTGGAACAAACTTCCTTAATAATATTTACATTGTTGCTGCTGTTCATATGCCAAGTGGAAATACTGGAATTGCTACATGCAATATTCTTTCTACAACCGACCATGTTGGTTTAGGAACTACAGGAAGCGTCACTGATCCACGCGGTGAGTTGTCTTGGGGTAGACTTTCTGGATTCTCCAGAGCAAGTTCTCCAATTTCTATCGGTGTTACAGGTCTCACGGTTGATTCTGGATTGTCAACATTCCCAACAATTCAGAGACGTGGATTTGGATTAAGAGAGAATGGTTCACTCAGAAAGGACCTGGGATAAGTTATAAATATAGAAAAACGCTAGCACGATGGCTGCAATTGTAACAGATCAGTTTAGAATATTAAACGCGGGAAACTTTGTAGATTCCGTCACTAGTACTTCAAACTCTTACTATGTTTTTGTTGGTCTATCCAATCCTTCAGTAGTTGGATATGGTAGAACAACAGATTGGGATACGGATACTCCAGCTCCCACTGACAACTTTGATTATATGAGTTTTATCGGTGATAATATGTCTTTTGGTAAGAAGGTTTCTTCTGCCAATATTAGACGACTTGTAAGAAGAGTTGATTGGACTAGAGGAACAAAATATGAGATGTATCGTCAAGATTATAGTTTGGAGAATTTAACTCCTACTACAAAATCTGCGCGTCTTTACGATGCAAATTACTATGTGATGAATAGTGAATTTAAGGTTTATATTTGTATTGAGAATGGTTCTTCTGGAATCAATACAACAGGAAATGCTTCCCTTGACGAACCAACATTTACTGACTTAGAACCATCAAAGGCAGGTGTTAGTGGTGATGGATATGTTTGGAAGTATCTGTTTACGGTTTCTCCTAGCGATATAATCAAGTTTGACTCAACTGAGTATGTTTCATTACCATCTGACTGGGCAACATCAACTGACGCTCAGGTAGTTGCCGTTAGAGATAATGGAGATTCTAGTGTTAATGAAAATCAAATAAAAACGATTTACATTCAGAATCAAGGATTGGGATATTCTCAAGGTTCTCATGAATGTAATATTTTAGGTGATGGTACAGGTGCTAAAGCTATCGTTGAGGTAGACGTAAACGGTAGAATTACTGATACTGTTATTTCTGCTGGTGGTAAGGATTATTCTTACGGTATTGTTGATCTTGGTTCAATCAATGGTAGTTCTACAACCAAAGCAAACCTTATTCCTATCATCCCACCTTCAAAGGGTCATGGGTATGATATTTACAAAGAACTTGGTGCTGATAAAGTTCTTGTTTATGCAAGATTTGATGATTCTAACAACGATTTCCCAACCGATGCAACTTTTGCCCAGATTGGTATCGTAAAGAATCCAACTTCCTTCGGTTCTACTACAGTATTTGCCGAAAATCAATATTCTTCTTTGGGTGCTCTGAAGTTTACAACCACTAGCGGCACTGTTGCTGTTGGAGACAAAATTACTCAAACTGTAGATGCTGGAAAAGCAGTTGGATATGTTGCTTCATATGATTCTGAAACTAAGGTTCTTAAGTATTTCCAAGACAGGAATGCTTTCTTAAATCAGACAACTTTTGATAATACTGACTATGTTGGAGTTTCAACCAATGGTCAATTGTATGAATTTGCTTCAAATGCAAATGCAGTTACATCATCTGGAAATTTCTCAGGTTCTATTGATACCGGATTTACTGGTGTTTCTACAAACCCAACTGGATCAAAAATAATCTCCTTCGGTGTTCAAATAACAAACGGCATCGGCAATCCTGAGATAAATAAAAAGTCAGGAGATATTGTCTATATCGACAACCGTCCAGCAATCTCCAGAAATTCTAGACAAAAAGAAGACGTTAAAATCATCCTGGAATTCTAAACAATGCCACAGAAAACAAATTTAAATATTAATCCTTATTTTGACGATTTCGATAAGGATAAGAACTTCTATAAAGTTCTTTTCAAACCAGGATTTCCAGTTCAAGCAAGAGAACTAACGACTCTACAGTCTATACTACAGAACCAGATAGAATCGTTCGGTAGTCATATGTTCAAAGAGGGATCAATGGTGATCCCTGGAAATATCACTTATGATTCGCAATATTCGGCAGTTAAGTTAAATGCAGATCATCTTGGCATTGATATTTCCGTATATGCTAATAACCTTGTAGGTTTAAGAGTAAAGGGACAAAATTCTGGTATTGTTGCTAAAGTTGATAAGTTTGAGAATACATCAGAATCTGGGGGGATTACTAATCCAACACTCTTTGTTAAGTATATTCAGTCTGGGGATAATAATGAAATTAAACCATTTGAAGATGGTGAAGTTCTCATAACTGAAGATTCTTTTACTTATGGTAATACCTCCATCAACGCTGGTGAAACTGTAGCATCTCTTATTAGCGAAGATGCCACAGGTGTAGGTAGTGCTTTTAGTATTGAACCTGGGGTATATTTTATCAGAGGAACATTTGTAGATGTTGGTTCTGATACGATTATTTTAGATCCATATACAAATACTCCATCTTATAGAGTTGGTTTGACCATTCTTGAAGATATTGTCACTGCTAAGGATGATTCTTCTCTTTATGATAATGCTAAAGGATTTTCAAACTATGCTGCTCCAGGAGCGGATAGATTTAGAATTACTCTTAGTCTGTCTAAAAAACTCTTAAGTGATAATGATGATAAGACTTTCGTCGAATTGATGAGAGTTGATAATGGTGAAATCAAGAAACTTCAAGATGGGTCAACATACAATCTGATTAGAGATTATCTTGCAGAAAGAACTTATGATGAGTCTGGTAACTATTCTCTCAATGCTTTCGATATTGAGGTCAGAGAATCCTTAAATGATAGACTTGGTAATGAGGGCGTATATTTTTCTGGGCAAGAAACAGATCAAGGAAATACTCCTAGTGAAGACTTGATGGGTGTGTCTGTCTCTCCAGGCAAGGCATACGTCAAGGGATTTGATGTAGAAAATATTTCTACCACTATCGTTGATGTTGAGAAACCAAGAGATACAAAGTCGATTACAAACTCTCTTGTTCCATTTGAAATGGGCACGCTAATGCGTGTTAATAATGTTCAAGGAACTCCATTTTTAGGTATAAACAATAATAGCAACACTGTAAGACTTCAAAATCAGAGAAGAGGAACTTCTACAAACGGTGCTACTGGTACTGAAATTGGTATAGCAAGAGTTTATAACTTTAGTCTTACTGATAGTGCTCAAACAAATTTATCCACTTCTTGGGATCTGTATTTGTTTGATATTCAAACATATACCTCCATTACTTTAAATGAAATTACATTTACTGCTGATGTTCCAGTTAGTTCTTATGTTAGAGGCGTAAGCAGTGGTGCTACTGGTTATGTTCAAACTGCTCCAGGTGGTGGTATCAATCTTGTTTTAAGACAGACTTCTGGAACTTTCATTGCTGGTGAACAACTTATTTTTAATGAAAATCCAGAACTTTCCCGTTCTATTAAAGATGTTGTTAACCATACTATTAATGATGTTAAATCAGTATATCAGGACTGTACTGCTATTACTGGAGAACTAAAACAAGATTTTATTGCCGATCTGATTCTCGATAAGGTACACCCAACTGGTTTTGGTATTGCTGATCAAGTTGAAATCACCAATGCCGGTGTAATGAAATGTCCTGGTAAATTCTTTAATAGTTTAAAAGTTGGTGATATAGTCATATATCAACTTACAGGCAGACCTGTTGAAACTTTTAATAGAGTTTCTACTATTAGTGCAGATTTACTAACAGTTCAACTTTCTGAGGTTGAAGATATAGCAAATGTCTGTGATGGTAATTTTCCAGGTGCCGATGCTGTCGTTCCTTTCACTGTAGGCAGACCTTTTGTTAGAGACCGTGGCGGATTGTACGCCCCTCTTGAAGAAACTAGCGTTTCTTCTGTAGAACTTGCAGATTCTAATCTTTTAGTTTCAGTTCAACTTAGACAACGAACTACAGATTCTGTAGGAGGTCTTCAGATAAATGTAAGTGATACCAATATCGCTAACGCCAGATTTGAAGCGTTTGATCAAGAAAGGTATAGTATTCATTATACTGATGGCACTATTGAAACTTTGTCTTCAGATCAGGTAACTATTAGTACTAACGGACAGGTTTTAACTTTTACAGGATTGACTGCAGGTCAGTCTAGCAATGTAACGGTTAATGTTACTGTAAAGAAAATTGGAATTACTAATAAATCTAAAAATCTTACCAGAAGTACAAAACTAGAATTAACCAAGTCTGCTACTGGTATATCAACTTCAATTTCTTCAACAACTCAAGGAGATTTCTACGGAACTAGAATTCAAGATAGAGAAATCTCTCTGAATGTTCCCGATGCTGTAAATGTCGTTGCAGTTTATGAGTCTTTAGGAACTTCTACCCCAACATTAGATTCTCTCGAATTCCCTGCTGGACTGGCACTCAATACAGAATCTATCCTTGGCGAAAAAGTTATTGGTCAAACTAGCAATTCTATTGCACAGGTAGTTACTAGATCTTCTTCCACAAAAGTGGAGATTGTTTATCTGAGTCAAGATAAGTTTATTGCTGGAGAGAATGTATCTTTTGAAGAGTCTGGAATTGTTGCTCCACTTCAAGTTATTGGTCTTGGAAATTATCTTGATGTAACTAGAAACTATACTCTTAACAAAGCTGTGAGAGAGCAGTTCTATGATTATTCCAGAATTGAAAGAAAGGATAATATAAATTATGTTCCATCCAGAAAACTTTTAATTATCTTCAATCATTATGAAATTCCTTCTAATGATACTGGTGATGTTTACACTGTAAATTCTTATACCTCTGAAAGATATAATACTGATATTCCTAGTGCAGGTACTCTTAGAGCATCTGATACACTAGACTTTAGACCTAGAGTTGCTAATTTCACATCTGGCACATTGTCACCATTTGACTATGATGCTAGAAACTTTGCAACAGCAGGAGTCAACCCAACACTGTTGGTTGCACCTAATGAAAGTTCTCTTGTTGGTATAAGTTATTACTTACCAAGAATTGATAAAGTAGTCTTTACTACTCAAGGTAATATAGCAGTAATCAAAGGTAGCAGTTCTGAAAATCCAACAGCACCAAATATTGGTTCTGATACGATGGAATTAGCAACCATTGCACTGCCTGCATACTTGTTTAATCCTTCCGATGCAACCATTACATTGGTTGACAATAGAAGATATACAATGAGAGATATTGGAAAACTGGAGGATAGGGTTGAAAATTTAGAATCTCTTACTTCACTTTCTCTCCTAGAACTTGATACTAGAACTTTCCAGGTAAGAGATGCTGATGGTCTTGATAGATTCAAGTCTGGTTTCTTTGTTGATGACTTTACAGACAATCAAAGAATGTCCAGTTCTTCTCAATCTGGCGTCAAAGATAATGAACTTGGAACTCCTGTTGATTATGCTTCGTTTAGACCTGAAATTGCTGCTGAAACTCCAGAAATCATTCCACAGTTTGATTTAGACTTTGGTTTAGTTGATCCAGGAGTACAAAAAACTGGTGACTTAATTACTCTTAAGTATACCAAAAAGCAGTGGATTACACAACCCCTTGCTTCTAGAGTTGAGAACGTCAACCCATTTAATATGGTTGATTATGTTGGACAAGTAACTCTTTCTCCTGCTCAGGATACTTGGACAAGAACCGTTACTATTAATGGCGGAACCAGATTCCAGACTGTTGGTACAACAGGTGCTGGTGGTACATTTGTTTCCTTTAGCACTACGTTGGAATCTAGACTGCCAGATACCCATATCAGATCTAGAAATGTTGCGTTTAGTGTGGTTACTTTGAGACCACTAGCAAGATACTATTCTTTCTTTGATAGCAGTTCCAATCTGGATATCATTCCAAAACTGACTGAAATCACAATGACTTCTGGTGTATTCCAAGCAGGTGAAACTGTCAAGGGATTCATTGGTTCTGATGAACTATTCTCTGCTAGAATTGCTGTTCCTAACCATAAGAGTGGTTCTATTTTAACTCCAAGCACTACTTATAGCCTTAATCCATATAATAGATCTGTAACTTTACCAGATGTTTATTCTGCTTCTTCAACAGTTCTGAATATTGATATCAATTCTCTGATGGAAGATGTTCTGGGAGAATTTAATGGGCGTACTGTTCAAGGTATGGTCCTTGTTGGCGAAACTAGCGGTGCTCAAGCATCTGTTTCTGATATCAAATTAGTTGCCGATACTTTCGGAGATCTGCAAGGTTCGTTCTTCTTTAGAGACCCACTTTCTGATCCACCTCCTGCCGTAAGATTTACCACAGGAGAAAAGACATTTAAAGTTACAACAAGTTCTACTAACGCAACACCACTTCCAGGTAGTCTTCTGATTAGTAGCGGTGAAGCAACATATATTGCTACTGGTATTGTTGAGACATTCCGTAGAACTAGGATTGTTACTCAATTTGTAAGAGTTGACCCTCTAGCACAGTCGTTTACGTCCGATGAGACAGGAGCATTCCTCACCAGTCTTGATGTATTCTTTGCTAACAAAGATGAAAACGCAAAAGTAACTTGTCAGATTAGAACGATGGAATTGGGTATTCCAACTAGTACTTTAGTTGCCGACTTTGCACAAGCAACTCTTGAACCATCTCAAATCACGACCTCCGCAGATGCCTCCGTTGCAACCACATTTACCTTCCCATCACCAATATATCTGGAACCAGACCGTGAGTATTGCTTTGTGCTTCTCGCGCCAACTTCTAATCTATATGAAGTCTGGATAGCAAGAATGGGTGAGAAGACTGTTAATCTCTCCACATTACCAGATGCCGAAAGCGTTGTTGTAACTAAGCAATATGTTGGTGGTAGTTTGTTCAAGTCTCAAAATGGCACTATCTGGACTCCAAGTCAGTTTGAAGATATTAAGTTCTCTTTGAAAAAAGCAGAATTTAGTACAGAACCTGGAATTGCTTATCTGCATAACCCATCTTTAGAGTCTAGAAGCGATTTATCTCAGAAACTGATTAATAATCCCGTAAAAACTCTTCCAAGAAAACTGAAGGTTGGTATTACAACAACCACCGCTAATATGAATAGTATACTTACGATTGGCAAGAAGGTCAGTGATTCTACTGATTCTACTGCTATCAGTGGTAATATTGAACAAGTTGGCGGACAACTTACAAACACTACCAATAATCAAGTTGGTACTGGATATAGTAACGGCACTTACACTGGCGTAAACTTCTATAATATCACTGGCAGTGGTTCTGGTGCTATTGGTATTGTAACTGTTGCTGCTGGTATTGTTACTGGCGAACCAGCAATCACTCAGGTAGGAAATGGATATGTTGTTGGTGATGTCCTTGGTATCACTACAGCAGACGTTGTTAGAGGACGTGGTGCAACAATTTCTGTTAAGACTATTGGTGGTAGAGACACCCTTTATCTAACAAATGTTCAGGGCGAAGAATTTACTGTTGGTCAAGACTTGGTTGTATACAATGATGGCATCACTGGAGTTGCTTATGCAAACACTGATATTAGATCTTCCAATCTAATATCTACTCTTTATGATGGTAGAGTTCTTGAAGTTCAGCAAACTAATCATGGTCTTCAGGCAGATAACAATATTGTTATTCTTGCTGATATTGCCCCAGATAGAATTCCAACTACACTGGATGCAGCACTTGGTTTGAGTGATACCACGATTTCGGTTGCTAATACCTCAATATTCGCTTCCTTTGAGGGTATTTCTACTTCTAAGGGATATTGTAAGGTCAATAACGAAATCATCTACTACAACGGCATTACTGCTGGTAGTGGAGGTGCAGGAACTCTGGGTATTGGAACCAGAGGTATTGACAACTCTCTCAAGAGATCTCATGATATTAATACTCAGATCTTCCCATATGAACTGAATGGTATCTCACTCCACAGAATCAATACTCAACATAATATGCCTACTGATGCTACTATCAAGGCTGCTAGAGACTATGACACATATCATGTTCAAATAGATCGTGGAGGTAGAAATACTGGAGATTCTCAACTCAGCTTTACTGATGAGAATACTCTAGGTGGTAATCAAGTTTACTCTTCTGCCAATATTCAGTTTAATGAAATTGCTCCTTTACTGAATACTTTTGTACCTGCAGAAACAACCACGCTCGATTCTCAAATCAGAACAGTTAGTGGTACTAGTGTTGGTGGTAATGAAATATCTTTCCTCGATCAAGGTTATGAAAATATCTCTCTGAATAATGATAACTTCTTGACTACACCAAGAATGGTTGCTTCTAGAGTAAATGAAACAAATAGATTAACTACGCTCCCTAATAGTAAGTCTTTCACTATTGCTCTTAATATGCAGACTAGTGATCCTAATCTATCTCCAGTATTAGACGTTCAGGGTTCTGAAGTTGTCTTTGGTAGAAATAGATTGAACAATCCCGTCTCGGATTATGCTAATGATGGTAGAGTTAATTCTCTGACTGAAGATCCACACACCGGATATTACATCTCACAGAGAACAGATCTTGCACAACCAGCGACTTCACTTAAAGTAATCGTTTCTGCGTATCGACATTCTTCTGCTGACTTTAGAGTTCTTTATGAACTTTACAGAGTTGACTCTAATGGTATTGAACAGGCATTTGAACTGTTCCCAGGATATGATAATATGACTGATACAAATGGTGATGGATTCGGTGATAAAGTAATCGATCCTATTTTGAATAATGGTAAACCAGATGCATTTACTCCCTCTAGTGCTGACGGAGAATATATAGATTATCAGTTTAGTGCTGATAATCTTGCACAATTCACTGGATTTAGAATTAAGATTGACATGAGTGGTACTAATGAAGCAAGAGCACCTAGATTCAAAGACTTCAGAGTGATTGCTCTTGCATGATGAAAAAAGTTAAAGATCATAAGAATCTATATCGTACTGATACTGGTGCTATTGTTAATACCGATACTGTCGGATATAACGATTATGTTAAGATGAAGTCTAGGCGTAATCGCGAAAAACAAGAAATTAGCGAGATGCGTAAAGAGATTGACGAACTTAAGTCCCTTCTTACGGAGTTTATTAATGGATCCAAATCAAATCCAACTTGAGTCTATGTCTAAGTTGTTTGAGTATGAACGACAAGCACGACTTATTGATGAATGCAGAGATATTGATGAATTGCAAAATGTATGTAAGTCATACGCAAAACTTTATTTCAAACAACAAGAAGTTATGAAGTCAATAGGTCTTCCTTCTTCATAAATACTTAAAATACCTTTGAA
>Ga0213860_10000154_pt1 | contig 26726 bp, 36 predicted proteins | sample PICome_3_FD_160118 | JGI IMG/M metagenome (GOLD analysis project Ga0213860, IMG submission 160118) | Coastal seawater microbial communities near Pivers Island, North Carolina, United States - PICO550 | ecosystem: Environmental > Aquatic > Marine > Coastal | place: USA: North Carolina...
GCATGAAAAAAGCACCCTGTCAAGGGTGCTGTGCCAGTTTATGCAGGTGTCACACTCCACTCATCGGTAGGCACCACGGTTTTAATTACATGTTCTACATTGTCAATACCGTAAACAATTACCTCTTGATTAGAGGTGAAACCATTTACTTTTTTCTCTCGACGCCAACTAACACGCCAACGATCATTCTGCATAGGTAAGTTCATCAATTACTTCATTTTCACTGCCGAGAACAGCAGCAACCCAGTCATCTTCAGGTGCTTGACAGATGTCATTTTCGTCCCAAGAGATGTCGAAGTTCTCATCATACATCGTAACCAAATCCTCCTTTTTGAGCAATAATAGTGGAACGGTGCCAGTCTTTCAACTGACGCAATTTTTTCTTCAGTGTGTGCATCTCTTCCTCAGTATAAAGGAAGGGAGTTTCATTACCTTTTTTAATTGCCATCTTTAGCAATTTGATATCTTTCTTCATCGATATAGGTCCGATAAATGTAGTTTTTCAACAATCGCTTCTACCTCTTTCATTTTGTCAAGATAGACAGGTTGTTCAATGAGTTTGTCTTGATAATAACGTTTCTGAAGATCAGAAACATACAAGAACAATGCGTCCTTAAGGATCATTTTTTCGTCTTTGTCAAGAATTGCGGTGTGGAGGAATTGCACTATGCATCCCTCCGTAGGGTACGCAGATATCCTAACACATACTCACGGATATACATGAGTTCGTGATAGCACTTTTGATTGTGTGCACACTGACGCAGTTTAGCATCAGGTTTGAGAACAGATTCCATAAAAAGATCTAGTCCTCTATTAAACTTTACGTCTTGAGATTCGGAATCAAAGTCCATTTGATTTTATGCTTGAGTGGTGTAATCCAAGTCGTAGTCTACCGCACTTCCATCGTCAAACTCTATGTCTTCATAGAATTTTTCGATTTCGTCATAATCATTGCCATCCATCATCTTCATATTCAACGTTTCGTTTCGCTTTTCTGTTGCTGTTGTTTCCTTTGGATTGATAGTTGTCATTGGAATCTTCTCCCCAGTTTGCTCGATTCGTTCCGCCACGTTGTCGTTTATCACGGATAGATTTACCAGGCGAGTAGTAACCACGTTCGGCACCACCACGTCGAAAAGTCTTGCCCATGTCTAAAGATGCTGATTTTAAGATAAACTACAGAAATATGTATCAGGATTCAACATCCCGATAGAGGGATGCGTAATCAAAGTCATCATCTCCGTTTTGGGGGAGAGGATATACTTGAGTGTGAAGTTCTTCAAAGCAATAACCTACGCCTTTCAAGAAGTCTTGAGTTTTCTCGACAACTTCTTCCAAAATGTCCGCTTGAAATTCTTTGGTTGTCACAGTTTTGTCCTCATCAGAACAGATGAGAGTGAATTGAGGCATCGGTCTTACCGTTGATTACCCAAGTAATATACCATAAAAAAACCCCCTATGCAAGGGGGTGTGACAGTTTTAGAATTGATCATTAAGTGCGATATCGAAGCATCACGACACCAGATCCACCAGATCCACCAGTGCCGCTATCTTCTCCACCACCACCGCCACCAGTGTTGGCAGTACCAGGACTAGGATCAGTGTTAGGACTCTGACGACCACCAATGCCGCCGCCACCAAGACCACCACGACCCACTTCAGCGTTGGATTCAACTCCACCACCACCGCCACCTGCTAACCAATAACTTCTGTTAACTCTTTCTCCAATAGTTGTAACTTCACCGAAGGGATTAACAACACCGAAACCACCATTTCCAGCAAAATCATTATTTCTAGCGTTTTCACCAGGGGCACCAGCGCCACCGCCACCACCTTGAGGATAGTGAGGACCACCACGACCACTAGCACCAGCAAAACCCTGCCCAGTAGTTCCAGCAGCGCCAGCACGAGTGCTCACAGAACCTCCACCAGAACCTCCAGTTCTTCCAGTTGCAGAACCCCAAGATGCTCCACCACCACCGCCAGTGGATGAAATACCATTAAAAGATGATGGACTGCCGTCACTAGCATCTGATCCAGAACTACCAGACCCAGGACCACCAGGACCAACTACAACAGGATAAGACCCAGGACCGATGCTCATCGCTGCTTCAGCAGTAGCGCCACCACCTGAAGGGAACCCAGGAACATTAGAGCGATAACCACCAGCACCACCACCAGCACCAACGTCACCGCCGCCGCCTCCACCGCCGCCAGCAACTACAACATATTGAATGTCATCTGTTCCAGAAGAAACTGTAAATGTTCCATCAGAAGTAAACACATGGTATTTCCAACCATCACCAGGTTCATATTCATTGTTACCACCAGATGCCACCAATGGATCAGACTGACCTAAGGTAATTTGAACCCAAGAAGTTGTTGCTACATCATAAATTTCTAACTTACTATCAGCAGTATTAACACCAACCAAACCATTAACTAATCCAGATGTAGGTCTGTTACCAGTACCATTCCATGTGGGATATTGCCCACCACCTTTAACAATATTCCATGCAGATCCATCATAAACTTCTAATGCACCCTCTGTTGTGTTATATACAGTTTGACCAGCAACAGGACTACTAGGTCTAGTTGCAGCAGTAACTGAAGGAAACTTAAATCCACCAAGCGCCTGCAATACACCAGTGCTGGTGATATTAGTTGCCTGTAAATGATCTACGTTAAACTGACCCATTTTTCAAATAACTTTATAGTGATATTTAGTGAAGTAAGACATATACAGCAGTGCTGTAATCTCTACGGTTAGTATTATTACCGTCTCTAGAACCGTCAGCGAATCTATCCATGAAACATCTTCTACCATCATCATGACCATATTGAGTTTGCACATCTTCATCCTGTCCAGATGTAGATCTATGTGAGTCTGTACTGAACTTAGCATCAGAAGCATTATTCAAGTTAAATGAACCTGCACTGGTAAATGCACCTTCAGCAATACTAACGTTAGTATCAGACATTTGCATAAATCCATAATTAGGATTTGCCCATCTGCCTCTACCATCCCATGATCCTTGAGTTGAAAATCCTTCTCTTCGGATTCTATCCATTCCAGAACTTCTACCATTAGTCCAGAATCTTTTCCATTGCCTACCATTAGGAACTCCATGCCAGAAGTCAAGGTTTCTATTGTTTGACCAATCACTGATACTGTTAACACCGATGTGACGAACAAAGGATGGATAATAATCACCAAAGTCAGCACTGAATTCTGTACCTGTATTGTTTTGAACAGTTACACCACGAGTAGTGGTGATAGTATTTGTTACAGTATCAGAAGCATCACTGTTAAATTTACCTACAACCATCCAACCTGCACCCTTATCAAAGATACAGTAAATTTGTTGAACACCACCGTTAGGAGTATCAATATAATATAAACCATCGGCGGGTGTTGATTCCGCAGTTTCCAGAACTTCTTGAGCATCAGCAGCAGGATTTGATGCTGTTAATCCTTTAGCACCACCTCCTGCTCCACCACCACCTACAACATTCCAACCATTAGAAAGATAAACTTCAAATTTATCAGACTCTGTATTAAATCCATATGCACCAACTGGTTGTGATGCAGGGCGAGTAGAATTATCCCATGTCGGAGTTGAAGCACCACCAAGAGATGACCACCCACCTGCTGCTCTGAGATTAAGAGCTCCAGCAGTGTTATTCCATACTAAAACACCATCATCAGCAGAAGTTGGTCTAGTTGCAGTATCATATGAAGGCAGTTGAAGTTGTCCCGTGGTTGATACATAACCAGATGCAACAACTCTACCAGCAGTTATAGAACCAACAGTTAATTGTGACATAGTTCAAAAAATACCTTATACCTTATTTATGGAATGTAACCAAGCATATAAACAGTGTCGCCCTGCTGGGGAGCACTGGTGGCAATACCAGGACCAGTCTGAGAGGTGTTACCAATTCTTTGACTGCTTGAGTTTGAGTGGAAGTCATCACCCCAATAACTCCAGAATGTTTGTGATGGGTTTTGTCCTCTCCAACTATCCATCTTACCGTTTGCTAAGTTTCCATCGAAAGCACACAATGCCTGTGTGTCATCGTCAGAATCAGTATTGATACCCCAATATACAAATCTATCAGGTGTATTACCATTATTTGCTTGCCAACCACCACCTGAAGCAGATAAAGTTCCACTATAACCATTACTATTACCAGTGATCTGATTAACAGAAGGATTTGTATATCCACTAGCGTTTTGTGCTGCCAACTGTTGAGATTGGCATAAGTTGTCAATATTAAGTAATGTTTGATGTACTGAAGCACTCTGCGTTTCAACTAAATCATAAACAAGGTACTTAGAATGTGACGTTGGATCTTGTAAGTCACCAGTACCACTGACGAGAGCAACTTTGGTAACTCCAGTGGCAGTAAAGTAACCATCATATAATCCTTCACCATCACCAAATGCAGTTCTATTATTAGCACCTGTACTACTAGCAGTAATACTTCTCCAACCACTACTTCCAGGATTACCTAAATTAGTAGATCTTGACTTCGCCCCAGCAGTCATCATGATAATGACCCAGTTAGCAGGAGCATATACATCTCCCAATGTTAACCATTGTGCTTGATTATTTGCATCGAGATTATATACTTCAAACTGTTGAGTTTCTTGATTATATCCAAAATAACCTGGTGCCAAACCAGATGTAGGTCTCTGTGCCGTAGTTGCCCAAGTAGGATTTGCTTCACCACCAGAAAGATCTACCCAAGAACTATTAGACCACACCTGAATTTTAGAGTCAGTTGTGTTCCAAATCATCGTGCCATCTGGACGACTGGTAGGTCTTTGTGCAGTAGAATAAGAGGGTAGTCTAAAACCCTCAGCAGAATCAATGCTGTCAACTGCTTGTAGAGTTCCTGAAGAAGATACAGTAGTTACATTTAACCTTGGCATTTCAGTCTGTCAGTATATCTTTAGTATTTATCACTTAATCCACCACCACAATGGTGTGGTTGTAATTGCACCATTATTTCCTGCATTACTTGTAGCAGTGGATGTGGCACCACCCCAATCAACGTTATCATCATTACCAATCTTTGCAGCAATGTTACTGTCAACATCTTGTCCAGAGACATCAGTATTTGCACCTTGAGTTGGAATTGATAATGATCCATCAACGTCAGAACCAGATCTTTGAGCATAGTTTGCACTTCTACCAACACGAAACCATTCAAACTGCTGACCAGGATTACTGATTGCATTCCAAACATCAAAGAATCCTGATTGAGGTGCCTGGTTATTACCAATAGTACCGTAACTATAATCAGCAGTATCATTTCTAGATCCTTGATATCCAAAATCACTTAAGTTGTTGTACTTGTGATTTGGATTATTATATGCAAACTTGATATTGTAACTGCTGTCAAACTTTCTCATAGAACATCTTTGGACACTAGGATTACTACCATTAGACAGATAATATCTAACATTACCTGCATTAGGTGACCAAACTTCTTTCCAAGTAATTGGATTATTCCATCTGTAATACCAGTCTGCTGATGCACTAGCACCTAACGTAGTTTCAATACTGGTATTTGCAGTTACTCTAAATTCAGTAATTGGCATGTCATAGAAATTAGATGAAGGATTATAATGCTGTGATCCACCAGGATCAATAACCTGATCGGTTGTGACAATATTTTGTCCGTCACCACCCCATCTATAACCCTCTCCAAATGATGCCACTAACATCCATCCACTGTTACCATCTTGATCTAGAGTATCAAAATCACAAAATACTTGTTTTACTCCAGCACTGGTGTTAATCCATCGATAACCCTTTCCACTCGTTACTAGACCATCATCATACAATTGTTTTGCAGAATCTCCATAGGTTGCTGCTGATGTACCATCAAAAGTTGCACCCTTTGGCATATCTACCCATTGAGTTCCATCATAATACTCACCAATACTTGTACTGGTATTATAACGAATCATGCCTGCTGTAGGTGATGCAGGACGTTGAGCAGTAGTTCCTCTAGGTAAAGTAAGTTGCGCTCCAGCAGTCATCGCAAAAGAACCATTAACATTTAAGTGGGAAGAACCCTCCATGTTAATTGTCCAATCATTCCAGTCAGGACCATATAGGTTGTTAGTGTTTAGTGTGCTCATTAGTTCTTCTTCATTAGACCCCAATTCATGACCAGCATATAACCATTGGATGCACCAAAGTTATTGCCCCACAATCTCCAATATCTATATTTAATACCTTGAGTGTTAACAGGATGCCACTTATTTGGATCATTAACAGTATTAGAATAAACATGATTACCTTGATTGTAAATCAAATAACCATCATTACTACCTGATCCATTGTGATATCGCCACTCCGACACATCAGTCCATCTACTATCATCATTTGATCCTTGCACCAAGTTAAAATCAGACCAGTGATTGTCACCAGGATAACCAATAGCCCAGGTATAATCGAACGAAGTTTCATTGCCAGCGCCCAAATCTACGCGAATCCAGTTAGTACCACCTTGCTGCTGGATGCCATATGAGGGCCAATTACTTGTCGTAGTTCTATCTACAGCATCAGCAACATTGGCAGGATTACTACTACCCTGACCAGAACTTGTATTGTTAGTCCAGTTAAAGTTAGTAGCGTTTCCTAAAGGACCAGTAGGCGTCAGATAGTTTGTATAATCACCTGCTTGAATCTCAACAGGTCTAGTGTCCAGATAGATGTAAATTCTTTCTTCTGTATTACCACCGCCACTACCTGAATGTGGTATAACTTTATTCAAAATACCACCATAGTTACCAGTGGAGTCAATGTTACCCCAATACATGCCACTGCCCCAGACAGTACCAGGGTTGCCTAAAGTAACAATATCATGAGTTTCACCACCACCATTGTTGTGTTGGAAGTTTAGTGATTCTCCAACTTTACCAGATGATCCAGCAATGGGACTAACACTATATTGATTATTGTTTCCTGCTGCCCAATCACTATAGTTGTTTAATAAAGACGATAAAACAGTATCCATATTATCTGCGTTTCTGTTAAATCTCCACTGAACATGTGGTTTGAGATTACTTGTGAATACAACAGTATTCCAGCGGGTGTCTGCTGAAACATTTGTCCAAGTTGTAGCAGTTACACTATTATCTGACTCTTTTACCGTTCCTAAATCTAAGAAGTTAGGTGATCTTGCATCACCGTTTTCATCCATAACATAAACTAAAATTTGATCAGGAGTTGGTGTAGTTCTATTAGCACTACCTCCTGTTTCTTCATATGATCCCCAAGCACCATTACGATAAAGTTCAATCTTATTTGTATCTGTGTTAAATCTAAAATATCCCGTCGTCGGACTACCAGGTCTTTGTGATGTATTACCAGTGGGTAATTGTAAAGCACCAGTATTTGCAGCAAGATCTAATACACCATTGACTCTAAAAGTATGACCAGCAGGAATAGTAACCTGGTCTAGAGTTGCTGTAATACCTTTTAATTTTGAAGTAGTAACTCTACTCATTTTATCAGATGCCTATACGTTGTATTTAGAGATTCTTCCAAGTAGTTCCTGTGTAGATCTCTAGTTTATCACTGGTTTCATTATATCTGATGCTACCAGGATAAGCATATGAAGGTCTCTGTGCTTCAGTTCCAAAAGGTAGAGGAATATACTGTTGATTGTTAACTCGTAGATCACTTGCCATTCGTAATCTACTGCCAGAATCTAATTCTACTGTGAAGTTGGGAGCATTTCCTTGTATAGAACCAACATTAATCATTAGACAACACTCCAAGAACCACCTGATTCAACGGTGACAGTGTAACCGTTAGCAATAGTGATAGGACCAGAACTCATGCCATTTGCAAATTCAGCACCAGCGGTAGGTCCAACAGTGATATTTTCTGAAATGGTGTTTGGATTTGTTCTAATAATACTATCTGTACCTAATGCAGGACCACCACCAGAAACTGCTGACCAACCTGCACTACCCGAACCATCGTCTGCCTTGTAGATTTCAGCAGCGTCAGTATCAGTATTAAAACGAATTGTACCAGGTGAAACACCTGTTGGTCTCTGTGCTTGAGTTCCAGTAGGTAACCTGAATACACTGCCTGTATTCAGGAAACTTAGAGTAGTTAAGATTGCTTCAGTTGCTGTGGAAATCTGATTTCCACTAATTCTTGCGATTGCCATGTTTCTACAGTATCCTCCGTATTATTTAGATAGGCAGTTCGAGAATATGAACCGTATCAGTTGATAAAGGTGCATCACCAGATGCGAACACAACGTTAGCACCATTAGAATCAACGGTATAATTAGTACCAGCAACCTGTGCTACACCATTCAAGAATACTAATAGAGAATCATCAGTATGTTGAATACCACCAGCATATGTTGAGACTGCAAATGTTAATGTAGATCCATCACCAGTGTAGGTCTTAGTGATATACTTATCAGCACCAACACCACCTCTACCAGTAACAACCAAGTCGCCATCAACTCTTACGTTACCATCTACGTTAACCCTGTAAGAATTATTAGGAGCAGTGCCAATACCGATAATTGTGCTGTTGTTGTAAGAACTAATATTAATGTCACCAGTATCCGTGAGACCAAACTCTTTCCACGCTCCACCGTAGTATATCCAACCAAGCGACTTGCCAGGTGTCCAGTTGATGTTATAAACAAGATCACCATCAGCAGGGGTATCGTATCCTGTGATATTAGCAAAGCTGGGTTGTCCATTTGCATCTTCAGGTGCCAGTAAGGTTTGTTTAATTACCGTACCATCCTGATTGTAATATGAGATCTTTCTTGCTTGAATATTATTTGTAAATGTAGTCAGACCTTGGAAAGTAACGGGACCAGCGAAAATCGATTCCAACTGGTTGGATGCACCACCAATAACAGTCAGTTTGTCAGTAAGAACCAACTCAGAGAATGTTTCAATAGTAGTGTTTTCTTCACCAACAACATTAAGTTGTGCAATATCTTCGTTTGTAATTTGACCAGTAACAGGGTTAATAACCTGGTTACCAATGAACAGGTCACCATTAGAGTTCAAACCAGAATAGAATGAAACTCCACCCTCTTCTTTGATAGACTGTGAGAATCTAACTTGCTCAGGTGTTAGTGTCTCTACCTGAGTTTGAGGGAATGCAGTTGAGTAGTTACCAGGACCGAAACCAAGATATTCAAACGTGTGATTACCAGATCTCAGAATTGAGTGGCGTCTAAACTCAACATTGATAGGTGCAACTGTACCATCAGTATTTTGTCTGACATTTATCTTCCTCGTTTCTTCATCTCCAGAACGAGCAGTAAGTTCAACGTTAGAAAGTCTAGCATTAACTGAGTCATAGTTTGGAGTTGTACCTGGTTGTGTCCAACCAGTATCAGTTAAAAGGAATTGTACTGCTTCTTTGGTGATAGATCTCTTAGGATCTTTTGCTGGAGTTGGTGATGCACCATCAGTTGCATTTACGAGACCGATAGTTTCGTTGTCAGCGACGGATACCGCAGCAAGAGGGTCAGCAACAGGGTTGTCTCTGTCAAACGTAGGATAGACTTCGTTGACATTTTGAGAGAACTTCCTGTCGTTGAAGTTACTAGTGCTAGGTGCAATAGATGCACAAAGCAGGGTAAGGTAATAGATTCCATCTGCAACACCTCTTTCAAACTTCTGGACAACTTCGATATCGTAGATATAGAAGGCACGTTGTAAATTATATGATGTAGTATCACTATTCAGAGGTTGCATCACGAAACCACTGATAGGATCTCTAGGCAGGGGATTAGTCTTATCCTTGTCAATTACATAACGAACACGATAGGTTCTGTCTTGTAAATCGCGAGGGTCAGGAATCCTCTTAATGAATGTAGTAGGAGTAAAGTTAACAGTATTATATTGTGTATTTGTAGATAAGGTAGTGTAGATTGCATTATCTACAGAATCGACAGAGAGATACCAACCACCAACAGAACCAGCAACACCACCGATTGTATATGTGGTGCTGTCATATTGAATGGGAGATCCAGTTGTTCCTGCTGCTTTACCCGATACAGAAGGACCGTATGGAGAAATTTTAGCAGTCTGAACTGTTGCTTCTGTAGCACCATTTGCAACTAAGAGGCAGTTGATTTTGTCTGGGATAGCAGTATTACCCGTGCCATCTTGACGTGCACCAACGGTGTAACCTTGGACTCTAGTTGTAGGAGGAGACGCTTCAACCGTGTATCCGTAAAGATATAATCGTGTTCCAGGTGTTCCTCCTTGTCCAGCAAGTGCTGAGTTAATTACTTTTGTTCTTTGAATATCAATATTGACCCAGTTAACTGAAGTCTCTTCACCGAAGATGACGTTACCATTAACTGTAGCAGTATTTGCTGCTGTAAGAGTAACAACTCTAGTGTTTGTATTAACTGTTCCTACGAGTGCTCCAGTACCAATACCAGTACCACTTACTGTCATACCTTCGATGATACCATTGATAGAACCATCGTTAGCAACAGTGATAGAAGACGCGGCGTTTGTACCAGTCGCTGTTGTTGAAATTGTGTTAAGTGCTTTAGGTGGAATAACGTGAGTGATTGCACCTGCTTTATCTTTCGAGAATGCTTTTGCTTTGAATCCAGCAGATCTGAGAGCAGTATTACCGAAGTTAGAGTTAGAGTTCGTGATGGACATGTCACCGCCGCTCAGTGCAGTGAAGTGACCTTGATATCCAACAGCGAACACCGAAACTGCCTGAATGAAGGAGTCATTAGAACACTTAATGTGCTCATGTCCCCATCCCTTACGATACTCAGCGAAACCATCTAAGTGAGCACCATCACCAGCAGTTGCTACGTCATAGTTACCAGTAGAAGCATTATATCTTACGAATGCTCTATCATCTTTCTGTAGAGATAGACCAGTGAACTGTGCAACAACCATCGATTTGAAACCAGTTGCCTTAGCACCGTTTGCGTGCATACCATTCATACCCCAGACACTTCTCAGTGACAGGTTGAACGCATATGGTGATGCAGAGTCAACAGTATCAATCTCAGTCTTAACAGTGATGTTAGAACCTACAGCATTTCCTGTTGGTTCTCCTTGCATTTGGTAAGTAAAGACGTTACCAGATGCGGATGTGACTGTAAAAGACCCGTTGTAAATTCCTGCATCAAGTTCGGATTGCGGTCCAGTTGATCCAGTAACACCACTAACGTTGATGTTAACACCAACGGAAAATCCGTGATCCCTGGGGTTATCAAACTCATCAACAGTAACTGCCGTTGCTGTCTGACCATTTCTTGTGATCTGAAGGACTCTGTATTCATCAGAAATAGGACCAACGATACGATTTTCTTCTACCCTTGCCTGAATCTGATCAGTTGCAGGATCGCCAGATGTATCAGGAATTGTAGCAAATGCTTTAGATACTTTTTGATAGTAAATCTCTAAGTCTGTCCTTTCCAGGATGTTAGGCACAGCAGAATAATCTGCATTAGGAACTGTGCCCTGAGAGATCAGATTTGAAAGTGTATTAACACCATCAGCAAACTCAAAGCAAGTGAGTCTATGGTGTGAAAACTTAGGTGCTAATGTTTCTGTACTGTCAGGTTTGTAATATACGCCTTCCTCAGCACCATCGAAGAAGGAGAACTGCCAGAAATATGTACCACCTGTGACCTTGAAGATTGCGGTGCGGGGAGGTACTTGATCCTCTGTATTGATTCCCTTAGCAGCATATGTCGTAGGATAAGGAACGTACTTAGGAATAATCTTGGTACGACGAAGATCGGTGCCAACCAGCGAACAACCTCTGGGAACAATGATTCCTCCTTCAATTGAATTGTACTTGTACAAAACATTATTAGGAGAAGTCAGATCAAGGTTAGAGTTTGCATCTAAAGGAGCAACGTTGGTATAAAGAACGTCACCAGGTCTATTATCAACGATATATTCTGCTGGATACAGCATAATCGAGAAGGCGTCGAATTCGTCGTTCGACAGACCTACTCGATACGAAAATCTAGCAACCTCAAGGAATGCTCTTTGAAGAGACTTAAACGGTCTCAGTGCAGAGTTGCCCCTGTTGTCAATAGCATCAGATGCATCAAAGTCGTCAGGGTTAACGTAAATAATACGTCCAGTTCTGGACGTAATAATATTCTTAAGTCTAGTAAGGGACATTGCCTACGCTGCTTTTTTGATTATTTATTAGGAACCGAAAACTCTAGTTGTCAATGCCGTGGAAGCATCTTGGAATCCAACTAGACTAAAAACGTTGTTTTGAGTTGCACTCTCAACAACCAATCTTTCGCCAGGTCCAATGACGAGAGATGTAATTCTGTCAACATTATTGTTGGCATTTGCCTTATCTTTGGTAAGATAATTCTGATCTTCAAGTGCAGTAGATGCAACGGTGACACTACTGACTGTTGCCAATGTTCTAGATTGTTCATTATCTGCGGGAACATCACGGAAAGTATCACTTCCAGCAAAGTCAGCGGATCCAATACCTTTAATCACATAAAGTGTCGTTCCAGAATAAGAACGAACAACACCGAAAGGACCAGCAGTTTGTGCAGTGACAGTGTAGGTGATACCAGCGTTCAGGAAACCATCGCTACTGTTTGTCCAAGTGCCTTCAATGTCATAAACATAGATTTCACTGTATGTAACAGTCTCAGTAGTTTGAATGTAACGATCACTTCCACCATAGTTTGCATTAGCAGCGGTGCCAGTGCCACCATCATAGAAGTATAAATTGGTCGGAGTGTTTTCGTTTGCACCAAAATCAAATTGAATATATGCACCACTAGAACCTGCTGTACCATTGGTAGTTTTACCAGTGGTAAATTCTGCACCATCGTCAGAGTTACCAGCAGTATTATCAGGACCCCACTCACCATTAATAGTAGTAGAAAGACTAAAGTCTCTACCACTCATAGAGGAATCCGATGTATCAAAACGATATACTCTATCAGAGAAAAGTGTAATACCACCATCTAATGCAAGACTATATGTTCCACCTGATGTTGTGGTTGAAAGTACAAACTCATTCACAGCAGATCCAACACCACCAGAAGAAACTGTTGCTGTTGCACTACCTGAAGTTACCGAATCACCAGCGGCAAATTCTGAACCAGAACCGTTAATAGTTGAAGGACCAACATAAATGATGTTGTTCTTATAAAAATAAACTGTGGCAGTTGTAGTGTTACCACCAGTTCCCTTAGTCAGAGTGTCACCAGGAGCAGGAAGACCAGAAAGAGATTCTACAGTGATTGGTCTGACTGCAACATCCTTAACAAAGACAGAGGTGAATGTGGGGATATAAAAAGATTCAAAACGAAACTTCTTCTCACCATCTGTGCTAGTGAATTGTTGTCCTGGTTGGAAACCAGCACCACTACTGATAGGAGTACCTACCGTAAATCTATACCCACTGATGATATCACCTTCGTGGAGTTTATACGTTGATGCGTCCAACGTAAGTTTTTGATCAAAATCTTTGATCGCTACATCATATGCTGCACCAGTACCATCATTTGCGATAGTTAATACTGCGCTAGCAGATTGATTTACAGGAGCACTATACAGGACTGTATTAGTTGTTCCCGCTGGTTTTGCTTGTCCTAAAAGTCCTTGGTCTGCCATTGTTAATTAGAATCCTGCGTAGAAGAATTGTTGAAGTCGAGTTTGTCCCGACAGATTGTTTGCACCGATACCACCACCAAAGTTAACATCATCTAAAGTTACGTTATCAGTAGAAAGAAGCGTTGCATTAGCGTTGGGGAACCTAATAACTCTGTTACCAGTAATGTTATCAAGACTAAATGTTACCCCACCCGTATTACCGTCCTGCTTAATTGTAGGAACGTAAAGAGACTTATTCTTTAGGTCCTGTGTTGCAACTTCGCTAACAATAGTGTTAGGATCATTACCAGTATTTAGTAAATTAGTCGGAGGGAATTTGAATACCTGGTTAGAAAGTGTGTTCTGATTAGAAATATCAAAAGTTACTTTCTTAGTATTATCAGTTGAATCAGCAAGAATCAAACTGAGAATGGTTTTGTTAGATAAAATCTGTGTAGCATCTGTACCAACCAACGTAATGTTGGTGTCAGGCATAGTGATTGTTCTGTTTGCTGTAATAGCATCTGTATTGAACTGTGCCCAATTTGTAGCAGCTTCAGCATCAGTAGCAAGTTTCAAGTCAACCAACGTCTTATTCAACGCGGTTTGTTCTGCTTTTGTATCAAGAAGTGTGGATGATGTAGCAGTAGGTTCAGCAGTTGTAGTTACTGTTCCTGCATCAGGAAGGAAATATGAGCGTCTAGCATTACTAGTATCTACCCAGTTGATCTGGAAGATTGCTTCTTCAGTACCATCGACAATAACAAGATTATCCTCATCAATAAGAATAGTTTTGTTAGTTAATGTCTGAGTAGTATTATCACCAACAACGGTAGTTCCGTTGCCAGAGGTAATAGCGGGAAGGGTGAAGATACGAGTATTAGTACCAGTACCAACGTTAGAAACTTCAAATCTCGCTTTAGGTCCTTGTGCATCTTCCAGGATAAAAGTTTGATCTGAGATAACAAAGTTACCCGTGACCTTTACAGCACCTGTACCTTTTGGTGCAAGAACAATATCAGCATTGTTAGCAACATCATCTGTAGCAGTGATGAATAATGAAGTGCTACTATTACCATTATCAATCCGTGTCATATAGACACCACCATCACCAAATGCAATACCGATTTGATCATATGCATTTTGGTATAGACCAGTGTCTCGGTCCAAATCAAAACATAATCCAGGTGATGCCTTAGTGCCTGCTGTGACACCTTTGAACAACTGATTTACTTTTGCTTTTCGGTTAGGAATCAACGGATCAGAGACAACAACTGGGAGAATTGCTTCACCCGAGATGTTAGCATCTGAGATTGTCTCTAACTGAGAAATTTTACGAGTTCCCACAGATAATCACACTATTTGCTACAGGTCTATTTATACTATTTCCCATTACCTTTCCAACTGGTAAAGTAAGAGACGCAGAATCGACCATCCAAAGGATTGGTACTCAAATTCCTAACTTCACTCACTTCATGTTTGATTGGTCCTGGGAATATAACCATAGAATTATTCTTACCCTCTATACTCAAATCATAGTCAGTAAACTTAAACTCTCCGCCCTCAAACTTCTTAGGTTCTTTATACAACCAGAGGCAGTGAGTTGCCATGGTTAAATCTCTATGTGGTTTATAATAATCACCATCCTTATAATGAGATATAAGAACACTAATTTGATTCCACTGGTGATCTTGAAAATAATAATTTTTATCTACCCAGTCAGATTTAGGATACGCCATAAGAACAGGACTGATAAATCTATTGATTGCTGAGCAATTAGGTCTTGCCCATGCTTCCTGTAAAAACAATCCTGCATTCTTTTTGATATATTTCGGACCATCCATGGCACCACCAGTGCTTTCTGGACTCAAAAAGAAATTGTCGTAATCAGAACAATAGTATTCTAATTCCTTCCAAATAATTTCTAACTGATCATCAGAAAATACGTTTTCAATTATCAAAAAGGGAAAGGGTTCGTTATAACTGTACCCTCTAAGATCGGGATTTATCATCGCTCAATGGATAAAGTTCATTATATCGGAGGAATCTTCGTTTATTTGGTATAACATCTAATGACATACATGCATCATTATAAGATTCCCATTCCCCCTGTAGTTCAGGAGGAATTACATACTCTTCGTTACTTTCCAACGCCATAATCAGGTGCTTTCAGTTCTAGTTTACGAATATCAGCATGAAGACGCTCTGTTGCATTTCGATGTAACTTTGCAATCGCTGCTTTTGCCTCAGGGGTTTCATCCCACTCCCAAGTATCACTGCCAATGGTCATAGTTTTTTTAGTCATAGTTTTCCTCCAACGATTGCATTCCCAACAACACGGGAATATTGTTCTAGTGTGCCCTCTTGCTCACACTTTAGATGCCATCTAGACATGTCAGTGACAACTTTTTCGGTGAGACCGAAAAGGAAGTCCTTCCATTCACCATCAACTTGACGCATACTTTTCCACATAAATCGTGTTTCGACAACGTAGAAAGCATCATCAATTAGTTTGGCATTTTCAGGCACCATCTTCGGTTTTGTATTGCCACTCGTCTGTGTGTCCAACTGTCCACCACTTTGGTTCTGTTTCAACGGCATAGTTTTGTGTGCAAACTTTGAAATCGGGTTGTTTAAGTGTTCCTGGGATCAGAGAGTTATCTCGCCATACTACTCGATTGTTTGGTTGGGCAGCGAACTGTCCATTATCGAGGGCGATAACGTTGAATGATTTATGTTCGGGATCCAACTCAGAAAAATTAGTGTCAATAATAGACTGATCTGGATGAGCAGAGTCGATTGTAAATTCATATTCCCCCGCGTGCATTTTTTTATCCTTACCAAAGAACTCGCAACGACCCAGGAGAGGTTTTCTCATCACCGTGATATTATAATCGAAAGAGTCCCAAAGTTCAAGTACATCCAATGGCAATTGATCTTCAGGATCAAAATCTGGTTTCCATACAAATGCACTCAATGGTAATTTATCATAGAGAGCACCATATTCAGTGAGAAGTGTCTCAAAATATAATGCCTTTGTCTGAACACTCTTTACGGAGATCCAGATGCCAGGTGTTAACTCACCGTGCCCTTTTGTGTGATCATAGAGATACTCTTTTTTCACCCATACTGGATTGGGTGGTAGTGGATGTACTAAAAATGCCATTATCTATTAGAGGAAAACAAAACTTGTTCAACATGTCCCTCAACAAATGTCACCATTGCACTTGGAGTTGGTGCATAATGCACAGTCCAATGTGCAGGATATAGTTCCAATTGTTTTGTTAAGAGATATGGAGTAACTTTACCATGATTTATATTCTTTACAACCTTGAAATTTCCCTGATCATCAAAATCATAAGTTCCTGAATGATCTATGGTCCATAGATTACCTCTAGGATCGATCCAATTATATGACATGAATCCCTCAAGATCTTTTGTTCTCAATTCACGATTCCAGAATCCTGGTCCAAGATCAAAAGTTGAAAAGATTGTGTCGTATATACCCATATTTTCCATAATAGTTCCATACTATTTAAACGTTGGACCCATCATCCAAGCAACTAAAGATATACGTCTGCCCCTAGTTACTGGAAGAACTCTATGTGGAATCCATGCAGGAAAGACAATACAACCACCCTTAGCAGGTTTTATACGTTGATTGAAGTTAGGACCATAATTAATTTCAAACTCACCACCATCATATTCATCTGGATCACTCAGTAAAAAAGAACAAGAAAGTTTTCTTTCTAAGTTTGGTAAGTTTGATGTTCCCTTTATCATACTAGCATCATCATTGTCACAATGCCAATCGTAGAAATCATTTGTCTCACCATAGTAAATGGTGGATTGAATCTTGGATTGAAAATACTCAAGATCATATCCAAAATAAGTTTTATTGGCAGATACCATCATATTGTGTATGATACCAGGAATCCATTCGTCCCAAGGTATCCATGCCACACTAGTAGATCTGACTTTCAAATCTTCTACATCGTTGGCAATTTGAGCGGTTTTATAATGCAGAGACTCAACATAAGTTACCATATTGTTCAATAGAACATCTGGCATATTACTAGGAATCTGATATAGAATTTTGGTTGTAAAAGACACTCCCCTTCCTGGGATCGAACCAGGGACCAATTGATTAACAGTCAATCGCTCTACCGCTGAGCTAAAGAGGATTGAGAGGGGGCGCTGTTTCTAAATACAGATCTTTTGTACTCCCCCATGGAGAATAGCGGACTCGAACCGCTGACATCCTGCTTGCAAAGCAGGCGCTCTACCAACTGAGCTAATTCCCCGAGAGCCACACATCGGACTTGAACCGATGACCTACGGTTTACAAAACCGTTGCTCTATCCATCTGAGCTAGAGTGGCGTTTTAGTTGGAAATACAGTTTATAGTACCTATCACACATTTCTCTGAGAACATCTCTGTCTTCATCAAAACCAAGTTTTTTAGTGTGTTGATAAGAACCTTCTAACTCTGATATGAGTAGAAGTATTTCCACGGGTTTCATTCTGCTACCGAAATATTAAAGTTACAGGCAAAAGTTTTTCTTACCGTGTCACTTTTATGCTGAGTTACTTGATGTAACGTTGAACCTGGGAAGAAAATAATATCACCAGGTTCATATTTAAGACCCCATATGTTATGGTATTCGACTAGTTGTTTAATGTCGGGTGATAGAGTTGCATTATATCTATCAAAAAAAGTAAAGTCTGAAAACCCTTCACCACTGTTTGCAAAAAACACACATGCTAGATCTTGTCGATCGTGATCATGTACTTCTTGATATGCCCCTCGTTTGTAGTAATTAATCCATGGATCAAACATCCAGAATTGAAATTTTTTGCCGAGTTGTTTTCCTAGGAGATGCATACTAGGTGTAACGAGTGGCACCCAATCTTGCCATTTTAGAGGGATGCGATCAATGACACATTCTTTTCCCCAATTGAACGGAGAGTTGTCAATGTTTTCTTCTTTGGCAACAGCATCAATTTTGTCAATAAATTCTTGTGCGTTTGGTGCTTTGAATTGCCAGTAGAAAGTAGTAGGGAAAATGTATGATGTCATAGTAGGAGAGGAGGGACTTGAACCCTCACGAGGTTAATCCTCAACAGATTTTAAGTCTGGTGCGTCTACCGATTCCGCCACACTCCCGTCAAGGTTATAGATCGGAGGATGAAAATGACAATACTCATTAAAAGTAATTTTCATTTCCTTGTTGCTAAGATTAGCATGTTTTGCTGCTTTTGGCAAGTTCCATTTGGCAGCAAACAGCATTTGCATAGACTTACGAGTTTCAGGACGCATCGGGAGCACCTACGTTTTCTAAGAATTTCCTACGAAAATCTTCAACCTCATCTTGAATTTCTTCAGGAACAGGAGGAATTTCGTTAACAGGAACCATCAGAGCAGATTTTCCGTCAGGACGGGTAATTTTCCAACAGACATGAGATCTGTCAGTAAGATCAAGAATAAAGTCAAAGTGATCCTCTGCTTCACGCAGAGTAATTCCAATAGGTCCAATCATGCTTGTGCAAAACAGTAAGTTACAATTTCAGGATCAACAATATCTTGAATCATAGAGACGGTTTCAGAAAAACCTTCAGATCCTTCTTCATCCCATTTCCAAGTCACAACTTTGTCGTTGCCTTCATTATCTAGGATTTTTACAGAACGCTGGGAAAAATTGATCCAGACCTGTTCTAGAACTTTGTCCGTCATGGGTCGTCTCTTGATTACCCATATAGTATAACAGGATGCTAGATGCCTGTCAAGTCAGTTCAGGAAGATCGATGCACCTGTAATTGCCACAGCAAGTTCAGCACTCAGAACCATTCCCAGTCCTGCTTTGATACTACATGCAAGACCAGCGTTCATCGCAATCAATCCAGCACCAACATTAACATTAAATGCGCCCGTAGTAACGTTACAGTTATATCCTGTTGCACCACATGTCAGAGAATAAGGTCCAACTGGATTAACAATGGTGTATCTAGGAATAGCATCAGCACCAGACACAGAGGGTGTCATAACTGTTTCAACAGATCCACCAACAAATCTACGAATACCTGTCATTGCCTTAGGAAGAGGTGACGGTGGGCTATTAATCATCTCAACTAAGTGTGGTGTAACAATCTCAATGGAGTTGTCACCACTAAAGATCTGTTCAGCAGCACTTCTACTTTGTTGCGATGCAGAGTTTTCAAACATACTACCAGTGACTTTAGTAGATGTAGATGCAATATTTGCTTCAGCACCCTGCAATTCAAACTTAGCACCAACCGTGTTAACATCAACGTCGGAACCAAATCTAATGGTGTGCTTCTGTACCTTATCGTTTTTCTTTTCACCGTTACCATCAACAACTTTAGGAGCACCTTCAGCACCTAAGAAGAAACCACCACCAACTTCAATGTGACAATCACCAGTAATCTTCAGGAAGTAATCTCCATCAACATTAACTACTTTATCGTTATCAACATTCTCACAATCATCACCATGGATTTCTCGCGTGTAGTTACCAGCATAAGAAGTATGATCAGCGATCAAAGATCCATTGTCACCCTTATTGTTATTTTGAGATTTGGTATATGACTCTACCTTCTTTTCAATCTCTTCTGGTTCTGCATCAGGATAATCTTCAGCAATTTTCTTTCTAGCAACATATTCAGCATACAAAGACTGATTGATGTTGATAGATGTATGGGTAGTACCACTAGCAGTTTTCTTGATACTGGCAGAACGTCCAGGTGTGCCAACAAACATGTCGTAAGCACCATCTAAGTAAGTTGTAGCAGCAGTCAAATAAGGATCCGCTTCCTTGAAAATACTATCAAGCAGACCACCTGCTCGTGCATCACCACCACATTCACCTCTCGATTCACCCCTAATTTTATTAATTGATTCTAATTCTGCTTCTGTACAATGAGTTACACCGAAGAGAGGATACCAACCAACTGTATCCTTACCGCCATCAGCAGAACGACCACAACCACTGCCGATAAACTTAATAAACAATGCAATCAGACCAGTGATTGAAGAGATACCTTTTGTGAATAGATCAGTACCTGCTTCAAAGATCTCACTACCTGCTTTCCATGCTTCAATAATTTCTGTTGCTTTACCAACGCCATCAACGATAGTCTTAACAGTATCAACTACACCGAGAACTGTATCAAGAAGACCCTGAACTTGACAGATAACTCTATCAATAGTTTGTTGAACACCTTGCATCACAAAAGTTGCTTTGTCAATCAAACCTTCCAACACACCTTCGAGCAAACCCAAGATACTTCCAATAGGATCTTGAATGAAACCCAACAGTTGATTATCAATCATACAGAGAGCCTTAAGGATCGTAGTCACTGCCTGTTGAATAACAGTAAAGACCACAAAAGGAGCACCAGTAGCACCACCAAGAATGTTAACCAGTTCTAACTCTTCTGCAAGGTTTGCCAAAGATTGTCGCATCGCAGATACAACCTGAGTAAATACCGCACTCAAGAAGTTCTGAATCTTTGCAGTCAATGCCTTTGCACTAACAAGTTTGCCTGTAACAATATCAATGAAGTCACCATCTTCTGCCTTCATCAGTGTTCCAGCATGGTCAGCAAGATCTTCCAAGAGATAAGATAACTTATACTCTAGTGTTTTCCATGGTCCAGCAACACCATTAGCAGCAGGAATAGGTTTCTTTGGTTGCCTAGGTTTGTTGGGATTACCTGCGCTACCATTCAATAAGTTTCCTACATTATTTGGTGTTCCATTTCCCGCAGTCTCACTCTTACCATCGTTAGGGAGAGGAACAGTATTATCATCAGAAGGTCTCTTGTAACCAGTTGCCTTAGTAGTTGCCATTGATGAATTAGGATTCATCGGGTGCATTGTTGCTTTATTAGGAGCAAGACCTGGTTCTACTGCCTGACCAGTGAAAGCAAACGTTTTAGAGTCTTTCGTAACTGATGACTTTGTAACTCTCATAACACCGATGACGATAGGCATCTGCGCCTGTTCACCATCCATGAAAAATCCCATGACGATTGCACCTGGTTGTAATTGACCAGCACTTTCGCCTTGACCATCATTACCTGCCTGGCAAGTGTGCTGCAACACAGTTGCCCAGGGAAGATCATCTGTAGGGAGAGCAGAAGTAGTTTCACCTCTAACATTCGTGTAATAACCAAGAACACGAACCTTCACTCGACCCAACTTCATTGGATCTTTATGATCTTCTACTTCACCAACCCACCAGAAAAATCCGTCTTTACCGACGAAATTAATTGTGGGTTCATTAATAATACCGTCAATGGTGCTCATTTATCTTTGAGTTTTTCTTTATTTATCGTATTTTGGGGTGGGATCATAAACTCGATCCGCAATCTTCTTTACTACTTGATCTGCCTGATCACCAAACAACTCACGTTTCTTAGCAAAGAGTAATTGTGTATCAAACATATTGAAAGAGATAATGGTTCTAACCTCATCGGATTCATTGGGACATGCCTCATGTGAAAATGATGATGGAAAGAAAACAATGTCACCTTCTTTTACATCAGGTTGATATGACATCAAAGCACCAGTAAAAGGGTTTCCATATGGACAATAAAACACAGTAGGTTGATGAACTTCAGGATTGAATTCAACATACATCACTGCAGAAAACCCTGCCCCACCATGATTATGTACAGGATGACGATGAGATTGTTTAGATCTTTCATACCACATGTTCATAATAACTAAAGGGAAATCTAGGTATGAACTAAAGTCCATCAATTCATTCCGAATACATTCAGAAACTACTCTTTCATATGGTGGGGATTCATAATCTCCATAATCAGTAAACTTATCTTCTAACTGACTGAGGATTATAGATTTCTTTTCTTCCCAGTTATCAATACTGTAATGTGAATAGGGAATTTTAAATATTTCTCTATTGTTTAGCACGTTTAAATCCTGCGTTAAATGCTTTAGCAACATCTTCACCCATGATGTTGAAAGATACGATAAGTCGTTCTTTCTCACTATTATTGATAGGTGCTTCATGTAGAATATAGGAAGGGAACACTAATAGATCGCCCTCCCTAACAATAGGTTGATACTTCATGTTTTCACCTGTTGCAGCATCCAAAAATGGTGCATGAAACTTGGTTGGTTCGTGCTCAGATGGATCATAATCAACAAACAATATACAAGAAAATCCTGTTGCACCATGGTTATGTGGTCCATGATAATCGCCTTGTTTTGATTTTTCATACCATGCAGAAGTAATCATGATTCCTGGCGGATATGACTCCTTGAAATCAATCATACACTCATCAATTACATCACCCAATACTTTGATATACTGAGGAATACCATACTTTTTATTGTCATAAAAATCGGTATATTGATTCAGTGGCAAAACATCAATAAGTTTTTTCTTTTTATTTTCCCAATCTGAAATAGAATATTGTCTGAATGGGACCTTAAAAAGGTAATCTCTTGCGTTACTCATTATATTTGTATCGGGGGTGATTGGGGTGTTGAGATACTCAACGTCGCTCTAGCAGAATGAACAATGGGATCATGATATACTCCAGAAGGGATATACAATAGATCACCAGGTTCTACTCTATGTATTGTACCATCATCAAATTTATATGACACACTTCCGATAGCACCCACAAGTAAAACGTTAACATTGTCTTTGTGCCTACCAAAAGTTAGAGCAGATTTACCGAATGATGTGTAGATATGACAACCAGTTGTCACCCAATCATTTTCAATCTCTTTTACTGCATTGAAAATTGATAAGGGTTGATTTTTATTGTGGAGAATAATTGTTGGTGCATGTGCTGTATTAACGTATGCCACACAACTTTGCTCCTCAAACTCATTCTCCATTTTCTTGATAACATCATCCCATGTTATCTGTTTTACCAAATGGTATGCATTTTTAACGAATGTAACCATTTTCTTCTAACCACTCGCGTGTCATAGGTGTAGGTTCATAGTCAGTCCACATAGTACCACGAGCACAAGATTCAAGTGCTTCCTGTGTCATGCCTACTGTTTTACCTGCCCAGGTTGCCTCTTTCTCCCAAGGAATAGCATGGGGTTGAAGTGCATAGGTTCTTCGTGCCATCTCTGCCCACATCTCAGGTACATCCTCTTCATTCTTGATAATAGCAATCATGTTGTTATTAATTGTACCTGCCATACAATCCTGTGCAGCGTGCCAACCTTCATGACGAACAACACTCATTAATACATGAGGGCGATGTACAAATGTTTTATTCAGATAGAAATGATTACTAACAGTATGATACACACCACGGTGTCCTACTGGAAAATACTTTTCATCAGCAAGATGAACATCTACGCCGATCTTCTTGAAGGCATTCATGATCCTATCAAACTCATCAGCAATATGACTCCAATCAGAGTCAGGGAATGCTGCACGAAGATCATCAGAAGAAGTAATCTTCTCTACATCTTTTGTGCATTCTTTGAGTAGCATACATCCCATGGCATCCATGGTGTAGTATCCCTTGGTAGGTTCTGCATTCACTGCAATACCATGTGCCAAACCAAACATCAATCCTGAGAGGATTGCATTACGCAGTTTCATTAGAGTCTCCTTCGAGATAATCAAAGATCATGTTGTGTAATTCCCAATAACGGAGATACCAATCAGGTATCAAACCATAGTGAGGAAGTGTGTAATAATCAGAATAATTGTTATACAAGAGATCAATAATCTCTTCCTTAGTCGGTTTTGTCATAATAAAAAACGACAGTGGGCGAAGAGGGGATCGAACCCCCGACCGACTCGGTGTAAACGAGTAGCTCTACCGCTGAGCTATTCGCCCATACGGGTAAATTTGTATAGTTGTTCAGAACCCCATACCATTTTACCCTCTGAGTTGTAACCTTGATCCATAGTATGTAGTTTGTCTTTGAAGATATAAATCTCCGACACTACCCTATATCCTTTGACTCCTGTACATTTGCCTGGGGTTGCTAATTCCCCACGCCAACAGGTGCCATCGAACTTGAGTATCATATCACAATCTTCTGCTCTTGTCCAGTCAAGATCGTAGTTCTCAACTAAGATTTCATTATCTGAGAGTGATACCATTTTATGATACCGCTCTCGATATGGTTTACTAGATCCATCTGATCTAAAATAGTTTTTTGAATAGTAACCACCATCAACTTTCTTCCAAACTGCTTCTACAGTAGAGAAGTGGTGGGGTGCAGATTGTGCTTGATATCTATTAGACCAGTGTCCTAACAAATAATCATCAATCGTCATAAACGAGACATTCAGGCTCCGAAGGGTTTTGGTCGCAATACAATTCTAGATATGTCGGATCGTGATGATCTCCTGCTGCAATCTCTTTCTTATGGTGCTCTGCGTACTCTTCTAACTCATGTAATTCTCCTTCTACATGACGACGCATTTGAGGGGAGATTGTTGGATCATGAAGAATTTCTTTATCCTTCTGGATGTGTTGTTCGATGCTTTCCATGGAAGGTGGTATAGTAGTTATACAGTATTATTTATCAAAGCTCCTCTGAACCTTGACAGTGTTATTCTACACAGAATTCAGGGGTGTGTCAAGCGTCAGATAATAGCGTCTCTTAACAATAAAAGTTCTGTTTCTAGTTGGTTATCTACCATTCCATGCTTCACAGAGGCAATTAAATACCGCCCGCTGTATCGTTTATCTACAGGAGTTTTATCACCATCTCTAAACGTAGCAGGCATTGTGATATTAATACCTTTACCAGCATACAAATCAAAATTACCAGGAACTTTGATCAATAATTTAATATTTTTGAGTGAAGCAATACGCATCCATTGATATGCTTGCAATTCTACAAGTTCTTCGTAATTCTTTTGAGGATTGTTTTTATACTTGGGATCGAAATTTTGATTAGGTAATATCGTATAACGAACTCTCTTAGGATAATCAGTCATCGCCTGAATACCAGTATCCATCTGCGCTAGAGGGTTTTTGGTTTTCTTACCATCTAAGTGCTCCATCTTTTTCCAAGTATCTTTGATGGCATAACGATATGCATCAACAGAGAGATCAGAACTCAGTCCAAAAACAGAGTTTGATATAGTTACAGGATCAAATCCAACACTATATCCAGACCACTCACCATGCCTCAGACCCATCAAAAAGTTTCTTTCATCTGGAAATACTAACGATCTAATTTTGAAGAAGTCACTTTCTCCTTCATCCATACTCTTTGGAGAATAGACATAATTGTAAAGTTCGGGAGTATTTTTTGCATAATTTGTCGTTGATCCCTCTTTCTGATCATTCGCTTCAGAGATCATGGTATCAATTGATTTGAAGTTAAATCCTAATGCATTTTCCCAGAAACAAAATCCGTTTTGTAAACTACCACCCTTTCTAGACTTTCTAATAGATCTTTGTGCCATCCAATAAATTGTGTCGAAGGGTCTCCAATTAGGAGCAATGAATTCTTGCTTGTTTAAAGTTTCTTCTGCAAATACCTTTTTCTTTGAATTTAAGTATCTCTTATCAGTCAAAATTTGCTTAACGATACTTGAAGCTTCAGTATTCTTGAATACAGTAGAACTGTTTCCAAATACATTAGTAACTTCATTTTTAATAAACTCATCAGAACACGCTCGCACAATAAACACGTCTTGACCTTGAGTGGCTCTAGATCTTGATTCCATCGCATAGGCACGAACAAAATAAGTTCTATCCATGTTTGTAGCGATACATTGAATCTTAAATAACTCAGATCCAGTCATCGCACCCATGAAACCAGCAGAGTCCTGAACAATCAATGTTGCCTCAATAGTTGCTGAGGTGATACTCTCAATAATTTCAATACCACGAATAAATTCAGAGATGTTTGATTCGCCATCTTCGTTAGTAACTACGTTACCATTTCTGATCAATTGAATTTTATAGACTACTTCGCCTAATTGTTCGTATTTTAATGTCATGAGTTACCCGAAGATCTTTCCTACTGCGTTAATTGCGGATCCAAGTTTTGATGCAGTTGACACTCTTGAACTGAAGGATCCTCCTCCTCCAC
>Ga0213860_10000155_pt1 | contig 26693 bp, 23 predicted proteins | sample PICome_3_FD_160118 | JGI IMG/M metagenome (GOLD analysis project Ga0213860, IMG submission 160118) | Coastal seawater microbial communities near Pivers Island, North Carolina, United States - PICO550 | ecosystem: Environmental > Aquatic > Marine > Coastal | place: USA: North Carolina...
TTGTGCTACAAAAGTGACACATTTTGGTATTGAAGCTGAGACTGCATCTGAAGTTGAATTAACCATTTCAAGAGTTGATGCTAATAATGTTGATGTTTCTATAGTATCAACAAATGATAAAGCAGTTGATGAGCTTATTATTGGTGCTATGAATGATCAAGCAACAATTGGAGCTAAAGTCATTAGTAATGGCGTTGCTACAATTAGATTGACTTGGGATAATGGCGCTCCAGATTCAACTTCATTTGAGATTCTATGGAGTAAAGTGGATATGGGCGGTAATTGGATGTTAAGAAGAGAAGATGTCCCAACTATTGATACTAAGTCTAGTTGCTCAAATAATTAATTAACCTTCGGTTAAAATTAAAAGCCCGCTTTATGTGGGCTTTTTTTATACATAAATTATACATATCCATAAAACTAGATTAGAATGTAGGTATCAATTTTTATCAACATTTTTATTGGAAACCTATGCAAAATAAGATCTTTTTCTCATTAATTTCATCATTAATTCTAGTCTCATGTGGTGGAGGCGGTGGTGGAAGCTCTGATGGAGGAGGATATGGCGGTGGTGGAAGTACAACAAATACTGCTCCTACCTTTGTAAATCTTACTAATTATGACATTGATGAAAACACCACTGCAGTCACAACAGTACAGGCAACAGATGCCCAAGGTGATACCATTAGCTATTCAATTAGCGGTACAGATTCAGGCTATTTATCTATAGGTACATCATCTGGTGTATTGGCTTTTAATCAGCCACCTGACTATGAAAATCCAACTGATTCTAATACAAATAATGATTATGAAATTCTAGTGGTAGCTTCAGATGGACAGGCTTCTACATCCTCACTTATTACCATAAATGTCGAAGATGTAAATGAAGGCCCAACAATAACTTCATCCTCCTCTTATTCTGTAGTAGAAAATAATACAACAATTGGAGAAGTTACAACCTCAACTAATGCAACTTTTTCTCTATCAGGAGCTGATAGCAATTTAATTACTATTGGTTCAACTTCAGGTATTTTAGAATTTAAAAATGCGCCTGACTATGAAAATCCACAGGATGCAGGTGGTGACAATGACTATAATATTACTGTTACAGCATCTGATTCTAATGGATCATCTTCTTTAGATATAACCATAACAGTTACAGATGGAGATGACTCAGCTGTAAATGCAGATAATTTATTTATATCTGAATATGCTGAAGGCTCTTCTTATAATAAATACATAGAAATTTATAATGGTACAGCGGCAGATGTAAATCTTAATGATTACAAAATAAGAACAACTGTAAGAAGTAGTAGCAATAGAGAGGGTACTGTATATTGGAATGATTATTTCCCAGCTGGTGCACAACTTACCAAAGGTGATGTTTATGTTGTTTGTGATCAATCAGCAAATGAGGATATTAAATCAAAGTGTGATGCTGAAGCTCAATACTTTTTTAATGGAGATGACACTTGGGAGCTTGTCACTGACTATACTTCAGAGACCAGTTATACAGTTATTGATGTTATAGGAGATAATACAGATCCTGGAAGTTCTGGTTGGACTGTTTGTGGAACCTCAGGTGGTACAAAAGAACATACTTTAATCAAAAAAGACGGTATTGAGGGTAACACTAGCTGGTCTGATTCTGTTGGAGCTTCATCGGAAGATTGTGATTGGATTGTAAAAGAACAAAATGATTTCAATGATCTTGGTGTTCATACATGGAATGGATCTTCTAGCGGCGGCGGCACTGGAGGCGGCGGCGGCGGAGGCGGCGGCACTGGCGGCACTGGCGGCACTATTCCAGATGGCTCACCTGAACTCTACATTTCAGAGTATGCAGATGTTGACTCACAAAGTGGTGCAGGTCAGTATGGTAATACTAAGTATATAGAGATATATAACCCATATAATGAAGCAGTAGATTTATCAGCTTATACACTTAAAGGCATAAGTAATGCAGCAGGCCAATCTAATACATGGGGTTCAAGTCAAACAGGTTCTGGTAGAGTATATGAATTATCAGGAACTATTGCTGCTAAGGATGTTTACCTAATTACAGGCGTAGATTCTGCACAGTATGGAGATATTGATGATGGAATAGTCTCTCAAGCTGATAAACAACTTGAATATGAAAGTCCAGTTCATTTTAATGGTGATGATGCTGTTGGCTTATTTAAAGGAGATGCTTTGCTTGATTTGGTCGGGCAACCTGAGCCAGTAGATATAGGTGTTGGCTGGGAGGTATGCGGTGTTGAAAATGGTACAAGATCACATACATTAATCAAAAAAGCAGATAAAGTTGGATCAAGTGATTGGCCAACTTCTGCAGGAACTAATGCAGATGATTGTCATTGGATTGTTGAAGATGAAGGTTATTTTTCGAATGCTGGTTTTCATAATCAACAACTAATGATAGTAACAATTCCAAACGGTATTAGTGGAGGATTGTTTATTAACTCACAACAAAAGCCTGCCTTAACATTAACTAGAGGTGAAACATATAGATTTGATACATCAGCTTCATCAAATAGCTCTCACCCTATAATATTTGGCGATGCAACCGAAGTCTCATCCTCATCGGTAAATTACGGAACTCAATATGGCGCTCCAGGAACTGCAAACTCATACTTCCTATTAGAGGTAACAGATGAAATACCTTCTAATTTTTACTATTTTTGTGCAAACCATTCCGGTATGGGGTCCTCAGTAACCATAACTGACGCTGCTAATAGTGCACCTGAATTAGTTATGCCAACAAATGTTTATACCGAACCTTCAAATTATGTATATGTAGATGAAGGTCAGACTAGCGTTGCAACATTTACTGCTAATGACAGTGATGAAGATGATTTGAATTTCTTTGTAAGCGGAACAGATGCAAATTCCTTTAATATAAATAATGGAGTTTTAGCTTTTAAGAGCGCACCTTCATATGCGCAGAAAAGAGAGTATGAGGTTATTGTTAATGTAAATGATGGTGCCGCTTTAGATTCTGAAACAATTTCAATATTTGTTGATGAGGTTTGTAACGATACCCTTATAGGCTATAAAGTATGTCTTGGTGAAGAGTCTAATGGTGGGCTAAATTATAATAGAGAGAGCATGTATCCTACTTGGGATGATTGGGATAATGATTGTCAATCTAATAGGCATGAAGTCCTCATTGATGAAAGCACGACAGCAGTAAGTTATACATCGTCAACCAATTGTTCAGTTGCAACAGGTAGATGGTACGATCCGTATGATAATAAGTTTTTTACTAGCGCATCTGAAGTCCAAATAGATCACTTTGTTCCTTTATCTGAAGCACATAGTTCTGGATCTTGGAGATGGTCTTCTTTAAGAAAAAGAATATTTGCCAATACTTTAAATGTTCCTGAGCAATTAATAGCTGTTGGCGGTGATTCTAATTCTTCAAAAGGATCAAGTGATCCATCAGAGTGGTTGCCAAATAACTCTTCATATCATTGTGAATACATAGATAGCTGGGTAAAAATAAAATCTATATTTAGGCTTGATATTGATACTTCTGAAAAAAATGCAATAGAAAGTAACTATTCAGGATGCGATAACACAGCTCAAACAATTACCATAGATGTTAGTGTTGAGCCTAATTCAAATGGTTCTGGCAATGTTTATGTTATTGATGGAGTGCAAAAAAAATCATTAAATTTAGAAGCCGGAAATAAATATATATTTAATCATTCTTCCAATCATCCATTAAGATTTTCGACAACATCAGATGGGACTCATGGTGGTGGTGCTGAATATGTTACTGGTGTTGAGAAATCTAATGGTGTCACAACCATTAATGTTACCTCTAATACTCCAGATTTATATTATTATTGTAGTGTGCACCCAGGCATGGGTGCAGATACAACTACTGTAGTTGGAACCGACTAACAAATAGTTAATATAAATTATTACTTGTATTATAATCCACCTTCAATCGGAGAGTTGGCTGAGTGGTCGAAAGCGCCTCCCTGCTAAGGAGGTAACTGGGTATACTGGTTCGAGGGTTCGAATCCCTCACTCTCCGCCACTTAATTCAATTATTTTAATTTTGATTGGTCATGTGAGACATGTCTACCAACAATAAATCCTCTTTTTATTTGATGTTTAGTTTTTCTTCCATTTACTCTTTTTCTCCATAATCTAAAAGATGATGGTTTTAGTTGATCTCGCATAATTTTAATAACTTCTTTTTCGCTAACACCAAACTGAGCTTCAATTGCATCAAAGGTAGTTCTGTCTTCCCAAGCCATCTCAATAATTCTTGAAATATTAGATTTATCAAAAGTCATTACATTAATTCAGTTATCATGCATCTAGCTGAACCGCCCCCAAAATTTTCTATCGTGGACAAATCTGCATGAATAATTTCTTTATAATGCTTGAGCAGAAGATCAACTTGAGTTTGTGTTAAAGCCTTTTTAGCCCTTGAAGACATGATAATAAAAGGTTCATTATTTTTATTTCTTAGCTCAATTGCATTACCGCAAAAATCTAATAACTGATTTTTTTCTATATGCATTACCTCATGATATTTTAATATTTCTTTTTCAACACCAGCCTTGAACTTCGGCTCAATAATATCCATACAAATTCCTAGCATTTTTGTACCTATAAACATAAAAACATCAGTATGATAAATTGGTTCACCTGTATGACTTTTTGTTTCAAATCCAACCATTTGAAAATTATTTTTTTTACACCATTTGGTAGCTAGCTCTTTATTTGTTCTAGGTGAGAATCCTATAAATGCTCTTTTATTGATCCTATCAAATACTATTGAGCTAGTAGATTCTAGAAATACATTTTTACTTTCATGACTACTTAGATCAGCTGTGAGCTTATACTCTTTTGATAAAGCATTTACCATATCAGGAGTTTTCTCAAGCCTCCTATTTGGTGCCATCATTGGAAAAAGTTGCATGGTTTTATCTTCAAAAGTTGCCAGCCAATTAGGAAATATATGATCTGGACATCCTTTAATACCTTTAAATGAAGTTACTTTAATACCTTTATCAATAATTTTATTTTTTAAATTATTAAATTCCTTGATAGCTTTTTTTGTAATTTCTTTATTTGTAATAGCTGTTTCTATTGGATTCTGATAGTGGTTGGATGCTTGCGTTTGATTGTTTGAATAGAACTCATATGGTTCAATCATAAGTATATGGTTAGCGGATTGAAATTTATTAATATACAAGTTGATAACACTCCCAATTTCTCTTAGCATACCCTCATGTCTTCAGATTTTCAAAATATATATATCTCTAAAGAACAACTCTATGGCGCAAAAAATTATTCGCCTTTACCTGTAGTACTTGAAAAAGGTGAGGGTACTTATCTATGGGATGTTGATGGAAATAAATATTTAGATTTAATGTCTGCCTATTCTGCTATGAGTCATGGGCATTCACATCCGGTCTTAGTAAAAACATTACATCAACAAGCTCAAAAACTCTCTGTTGCTTCTAGAGCATTATATTCAGAGCCTTTAGCAGGCTTGTTAGAAAAACTTTCTAGTATTACTGGTTTTGAATCAAGCCTTATCATGAATACTGGTGCAGAGGCAGTTGAAACAGCTATTAAAGCAGCGAGAAGATGGGGTCATTTCTCTAAAGGAATTGAAGAGAATAAAGCTGAGATCATTGTTGCTAATGGAAATTTTCATGGAAGAACTACTACTATCGTGGGCTTTTCCTCAGAGCCAAGTTATAAAGAAGGTTTTGGTCCATTTGCCGATGGTTTTAAAGAAGCTATATTTTGCGGGCATTCATGCGATTGCAATAAAGTATGCGAGGCATCCATTGCATCTTTTGAAGACAAGATTAATCAGAATACATGCGCAATTCTAGTTGAACCCATACAAGGAGAGGGAGGTATTATAGTGCCTAAGAAGGGCTGGCTTAAACAGCTAAGAGAATTATGTGATCGTCATAATGTCCTTCTCATTCTTGATGAAATTCAATCTGGATTGGGAAGAAGTGGTAAGCTTTTTGCATATGAGCATGAGGATATAAGACCTGATGGTCTGATTATTGGCAAAGCTTTAGGCGGGGGATTATTACCAATTTCTGCTTTTTTAAGCTCAAATAATATTATGGATCATTTTAATCCTGGTTCCCATGGATCAACATTTGGAGGCAATCCTTTAGCTGCTGCTGTTGCTACCAAGGCACTTGAGTTAATTTATGAAGATAACTTAATTGAAAATAGCCAGCAGCTTGGCGCTTTTTTTAAAGCAGGATTAGAGTCAATTGATAGCTCTCTTATTAAAGAAGTCAGAGGAAAAGGTTTATGGATTGGAGTTGAATTACATCCACATGAAGTTACAGCAAAAGACATTTGTTTAAGCTTATTAAAAAAAGGGATTCTCTCTAAAGAAACGCACAAAACTGTTATTAGATTTGCTCCTCCATTAATGATTCAAAAATCTGAAATTGAGTGGGCATTAGAAAAAATTGATAGCGTGTTCAAGGATATTAAAATTTAATGCCAACAGTTTTTCAAAAAAAAGTTTGGCAAGCAATTGATGCAATCCAAGCAGGCAAAACTGTCACATACAAAGAATTAGCAATTATGATAGGTCATCCTAATGCTGCAAGAGCAGTTGCAAATGCATGTGCACAGAATCCTAATCCAATACAAACACCTTGTCATAGGGTTATTAGATCTGATGGCGCTCTTGGAGGCTACAGTGGACCCGGTGGTATATCACAAAAAAAATATTTACTAGAAAAAGAAAAAAATTAATTTTCCAAGTAATTATTTATTTTCCAATTTAGATATTTGTAGTGCTCTTTTGTGTCTGCATCACCAAAACTTAGAGAGCTTTTTGAAAAATCTCTAATATTAACAATTGCATTATAAAGTGCTGATTTTGATATATCATCATAAGCTCCATTTTCAAGGGCTCCAATCAAACCCTCAACATAAGCTGATTGAAGATTTTTCTTATAGCTCGTCGGCAATTCTTTTTTTACATATATACCATCATGAAGGTCAGAAAGAACCTCTCTTGGTGAATATTTGTTTCCATACTTAGAGCTATCAGATAATCTTTGCATGACATTTGGACTTAGTATGTGCGCAAGAACATTTTTTTGAATACCAAGCACTAAGTTATGTAATTTTGGATCATCATTAGCATTCTCATTTGGATCATAAGCAGGCCTTTTTTCTGGTTGTAATAACTTTAAAACATCAGCATCAAAGCTAAAAGCATCATTTGCCAATAATTTTGATGTGATCAGTTGCATAGCTCTTTTTTGATCCTCATATGATACAGCTTCATATGGAGTTAAATCACCTGGCTGACCATTTACAACTCTATTAGAATAAACACCACCAATTAATCTGCTAACACTATCAAAGAATCTTCCTTTTTCTCGAGTAAAGCTATTAAAGGCAGCTCTTAGCTCAGTATAAGTAGCACCATCTTCTCCAAGAATCTCAGGTAACTGATTAATTTTTTTATTAATAATATTAATTCTTTGCTCTGTATAAGTTACTGTATCACTAGACATATCATATCTTTTTGCTCGTGGATCAATTCCATATCCTGGAGAACCCATAGCATCACCATCAGTACCATATTTATATTCTGGGAGTGACGATTTAGCTAACAAGACTGATCTTTCTTCCTCTGATAGGTCTGGCTTATAGCCAAACTCAATTGCCCAAATATCATAGATACCTGGACTATGCGGGAAAAAATTACCTTGCTCTAGTTCAGGAGGGGCTATATTAATAGGATCGTAATCCATCACAGATGCTATATGTGACTTACCGGTTATTGATTTGTCATGAATATCGATAGCATTATATAACCAACTTGCTTTGAAGTTATGCCTTAATCCAAGCGTATGACCTACCTCATGCATAGTTAAAGATACAATCCATTGTCTTAATGGATCATTCTCTTCATCATAACCCCATATTTTTCTGAGCCTATAACCATATTTGATTGCATTGAACTCCTGAACAATATCAGCCGCAATTAACTCACCAGTTTTAGGGTTCGCAATGCTTGGGCCATAGCCAGAAAATTGTGGTTCAGGTGAGGAAGACCACCTTACAACATTATATTGAATATCACCAGCATCCCAATCAGCATCATCAGGTTGAATTTTTGCAACAACTGCATTCTTGAACCCAGCTTTTTCAAATGCAGTATTCCAAGCCTCTATGCCTTCAACAACAAAAGGCTTTATTTCTTCAGGAGTTGAGTTTTCAACCCAGTAAACAATTGGATTAACTGGTTCTGATACTTCTGCATTTGGATCTTTCTTTACTAACCTCCATTTATTAATTAAATCAACAACAGGAAAATAATCATATGAAGATAAATCAGTTACCTTTTCAGAGAAATATCCAACTCTTTGATCGGCAACCCTTGATTCAAAATTTTCATCAGGCATCTCGACAAATAAATGTCTTACTTTTGCAAAGGTATATCTTTTATCGGCCACAGCATCGACTGATCCGCCTTTTGGTTTCGGGTTAAAAAACCCGTACACAACATCAACAGTTGTATTTTTTGCATAATTTTTAACTTTACTTATATAGGTTTTAGATTTATCTAACTTACCAACATTTAAGTCAACATATTCCATATATTCAGGCGGAATATTTGGAGAAATGCTAGTTAACATTTCTGAAAGAAAAATAGAATTAACTTTAATTAAAACTTTGTTGGCATCCTCGTCATCAACCTCAATTTTAAATCTTCCTAAAAATGCCTCTTGAATATTTCTTAGTATTGATTGACTGATATTATTTGAATCGTCATAGACAAATTTTGTGTTTTTCTTGAAGAGGGCTATATCATTTTTAAATTCTCTGAATTCTAATATTGATCCATCTGAAAGAGCTCCACCAAATTGACCAGAGGCCTGAGGCGCATCAAGAAAGTATGTAAAATATATAAATTCTCTATTTAAATTATCTTTATTTATAACTAAAAAGTGATCATCATTTTCTTTGTTTATCAACAAATTTAAAAAGCCCGGTATTGAATCTAATTCATTCTCCTCGATGTATGATTCAACGGTAACTTTGCTTTCTTCGGCAGTCTCTGTTTCAGCAACATTTTCATCACTTTCAACTTTAACATCCTCATTTAGATTTAGATCATTTGAATTATCAGCGTAAGCTTCAAAACTAAAAATCGTAAAAATTAATGTAAATAAAAATTTTAAATAGTTCATAAGTTTTCCTTTTTAATTGGGCTCATAATTCTATACTATTTATATATATATTTGCTAATATAATGCCATGAAAAATAATTATGCTTTGGTTACTGGAGCTTCTTCTGGAATTGGCTTAGAAATAGCTCGTTCACTTGCAAAAAGAAGCTATAACTTAATATTAGTTGCAAGAAGGGAAGAGCAGCTAAATAAAATAGCTGCTGAAATAAAAAATGATTTTAGTATTAATGTGGAGGTTTTTTCTGCAGATTTAGCTAATCCTTTGGCACCAAATGCTATATATAACTTTTGTAATGAAAAAAATTTGATTGTAGATATTCTTATTAATAATGCAGGCTACGCCCTTCCTAATCAGTTTCATAAAACTCCAATGCAAGATGAAGAGGATTGCTTGAGAGTATTGGGCATTTCTGTAATTGCTTTAACAAAAATTTTCTTACCAGACATGCTCGAACGTAGAAGTGGCAAAATAATGATTGTATCCTCAGTAGCCTCTTTTGCTCCACCATCGACAATCCAGGTTTTATATGGTCCTGTAAAAACATTCATGAATAGATTCAGTGATGGTATAAATATTAATTATAAACATAAAGGAATAACTTCTACCTCTGTTTGTCCTGGCTATACAGTTACTGGTTTTCATACTGCATCAGGAACGCAAACTCATATGGATAATGTTCCTAGCTTTATGAAGCTTGATGCTAAAGTTGTAGCTGAAGAAGGCCTTGATGCTATGTTTAAAGGCAAAAGATTATCCATACCAAGCATTAGGTATAAAGTTATTGTATTTTTAATGAAGTATGCAACGCCAGTACTTAACTTATTTAGCAATCAGCTTTCCGGCGGTCGTTACAAGAAAAACTAATCTATATTTAAGGCAGCATCTGAGACAAACATATTGATTTGTCGTTCATGTCCAAATGTAGAATTTGGACCATGCCCTGAAATAAACTCAATATCATTACCTAATGGCCACAATTTTTTTGTTATAGAATCTAATAAATCTTGATGATTGCCTCTTGGAAAATCTGTACGACCAATTGATCCATTGAATATGACATCGCCAACCAAAGCTAATTTATTTTCTTTATTGAAAAAAACTATGTGACCTGGAGTATGGCCAGGACAAAAAATTACTTGAAATATAGCATTCCCAACCGAAACCTCATCACCATCATCAAGCCAATAATTTGGAGTACAGTTTCTTGTTTGCATACCATACATTTGACCTTGGTCACTTAAAGCATCAAGTAAAAAAGTATCTTCTTTATGGGGCCCATGTATCTTGATATTTAAAATTTCACTTAACTCTGCTGCAGCTCCAGCATGATCCAAATGCCCGTGTGTTAAAAGTATTTTTTCTGGAATAAGCTCATGGCTTTTAGCAACTTCTAACAGTTTATCTATATCTCCACCAGGATCAACAAAAGCACACATTTTTGTTTCAGTGCAATAGATAATTGGAGCATTTTGCTCAAATGGAGTTACTGGATTGATTAATGATTTAATTTCTGACATTGTATTTATAAAAAATAATAAATTTTCATGACATTTACTACCAAGATAGAACATTCTATTGGATATATAACAATAAACAAACCCCCTGTGAATGCTTTAAATTCCTCGGACTGGATAAGTTTTTATAAAATTTTTGAAGAACAAGCTTTTAATGAAGAAGTTAAGGTAATCATTATTGATAGTAAGGGAAAAGGTTTTTGTTCCGGTGCTGACTTAAATGAACACAAAGATTTAGCTATTGAGGACAAAATAAAAGTATCTGAAAAAATTAATGATGGTGTTTGGAAATTGGTGCAGGCTATAGAGCGTTCGCCGGTGCCAGTAATTGTGAATTGCTCTAATTTCGTTGTTGGTGCAGGCATGCTTGTAGCAATGAGTGCAGATTTTATTTTTGCTGAATCAAAAACTCAATTCAAGCTCCCAGGAATAAATTTTGGTGTTTTTGCAGGTATATCAAATGCAATAGGTCTTTTACCAAGATCATTAGTAAAAAAAATGCTCTTTACTGGAGAGCCAGTATTTGCTGAGGAATTAATAAAATATGGATTTATTTTGGCAGTTTGCAATGATAAAAATGCATTGGTAAAAGATAGTTCTGAGCTTGCAAAAAAAATTTCAAAATATAAAAGAGATCATTTAACTATTTTAAAGAGCTTAATATTAGAAAATAAAAATCATAGCGCGAACTTAAAAAAAGAACTCAATGCATCGATAAATGCCTTAAAAAGCCTTGATTGATAAGGCTCTTAAAAAGATAAAAAATTTACATTGGCTTTAATTAATATAAAATGAGACACAAATTTAAGGAAAAAAACTTATGACTAATAAACCTACCAAAGATGAAGCAATGAAAGCAGTTAAGACTTTAATTGAATGGGCTGGTGACGATCCTTCAAGAGAAGGCTTAATTGAAACACCTAAAAGAGTTGTAAAAGCCTATAATGAGTTTTTTCAAGGTTACGACCAAGATCCTGAAGAGGTTTTGAATAAAACTTTTGAAGAGGTTGAGGGATATGATGATGCTGTGATCGTAAGAAATATTAGAGTCGAGTCTCATTGTGAGCATCATATGGTACCTATTCTTGGCGTAGCTCATGTAGGCTATATTCCTAATAACAGAGTTGTTGGTATCAGTAAACTTGCTAGAGTTGTAGATATTTATGCAAAAAGACTTCAAACTCAAGAAACCATGACAGCTCAAATTGCAAATATTTTAGATAAGGTATTGCAACCAAAAGGTGTTGCAGTTGTAATCGACGCCGGTCATCAGTGTATGTCTACTAGAGGTATTCATAAGACTGAGTCAAGTACTATTACTAGCAGAATGCTCGGAATTTTTAGAGATAAGCCTGAAACTCGTGCAGAGTTTATGCATCTTATACATTCTCCTAAAAAGTTTTAATGCAACCAAAATCAGATCAAAAATCAGAATCTGATTCATCACTAGTTATTTTAGCCTCAGGATCAGAGAGCAGAAAAATAATGTTAACTGATGCAGGCCTATCTTTTGATGTGAAGGTATCTGATGTAGATGAGGATGCTCTAAAAACCTTGATAGATGGAATGCCATATGAAAAACAAGTTATTGAACTAGCCAAGGCTAAAGCTGAGGTAATAAGTAAACAAAATCCTAATGCCTTTGTTATAGGTGGTGACCAAATGTGCGTTATGGGAGATGAAATTTTTCATAAACCTGGATCCCAAGAGCAAGCCATAATTAATTTATCAAAATTGTCTAATACCACTCATTTTCAACATAGTGGAATATGTATTTATAAAAACTCTGAATGTTTATGGGAGTATTCAGAAAAAGCAATCATGACTATGCATAACTTATCTATTGAAGAGATTAAGGCATATGTAAATTTAGAAAATCCAATTCATGCAGCTGGAGCATATAAATATGAATCAATTGGTTGTAACCTTTTTCAGAGCGTTGAAGGTTCATCTTATACTGTTAGAGGTATGCCTTTATTGCCTCTTTTGAACACATTACGATCCTTTGGAATTAAAATAGTAGAAAGTGCCAACAAGGAAAATACATAATGAAGCAATATCTTTACAACTCATTATCAGGTAAAAAGGAAGAATTTTTACCAATTGATGAAAGCAATATCAGAATGTATGTATGTGGGCCAACTGTATATAACTATGTGCATATAGGTAATGCGCGCCCGGCAGTTGTTTTTGATACTTTAGTAAGAGTCTTAAGAGCTAATTACAAAAAAGTTACTTATGTATCAAATATAACTGATATTGATGACAAGATTATAGATGCAGCTGCTTCACAAAAAGTACCTATATCTGAAATAACTCAAAAATATACTGATATCTATAACCAAAACATGGAAATACTTGGTGTTCATGCACCGGATATCCAACCTAAAGCAACTGAATATTTACCAGAAATGATTGAGTTAATAGCTGAGTTAATAGAAAAGGGTTTTGCATACGAGAAAGACGGCCATGTTTTATTCAATGTTTTAGCTTACGAAAAATATGGAGCTTTATCTAAAAGAAATAGAGACGAACAAATAGCTGGAAGTAGAGTAGAGATAGCGCCTTACAAAAAAGATCCAGCTGACTTTATTTTATGGAAGCCTAGTACTTCCGAACAACCAGGTTGGGATTCGCCATGGGGCTTTGGAAGGCCCGGATGGCATACTGAGTGCTCAGCCATGACAGAAAAAAATTTAGGATTGCCTTTTGATATTCATGGAGGAGGTAGAGATTTAATTTTCCCTCATCATGAAAATGAAATTGCTCAAAGTTGTTGCGCATCAGGTGATGTTAATAACCCTCAATCTTTTTCAAAATACTGGGTACATAATGGTTTTGTGACTGTTGAGGGTGAAAAAATGTCTAAATCCATAGGTAATGTCATCTTAGTAAAAGATTTAATTAATCAATATGATGGTGAGGTAATCAGACTTGCTTTGTTATCAAGCCATTATCGTCAAAGTTTTGACTGGAACGCAAAAATCATTCATCAAGCCCAAGTTTTATTAGACAAGCTTTATCAGGTTTTAATTGATTTATCAGATACAGATATTAAACAAAGCAACAAATTAAATGATGAGCTACTTATTGCTCTTAACGATGATTTGAATACCCCAGGCGCAATAGCTATCTTGAATAAAAAATATAGGGAATATTCATCAAATCAGATCTCTAAAGAAAGCTTTAAAGGTCTTTTGTTATTTGCTGCTAATATTCTTGGTATTTTAAATACAGAACCAGCAGAATGGTTTGCTAGAAAGCTAAATGATATTGATGAAAATAAAATTGTTAAATTAATAGAAAAAAGAACAAGCGCTAAAGCAAACAAGGATTATGCACTTGCCGATGCTATTAGAAAAGAGCTCATAGATATGGGCATCGAGATCATGGATACTGCTGAAGGCACATCTTGGAAAATTTTATAATATAAATATATATATTTTAAACTTTTTTACTTTTCAATCAGCTTGCAACATCTAAAATTTAAATAGATACTTATATTATCAATCGGGGGGATTTGAATATGAAAAATATAATTTTAAGCATGCTCTTAATTGCACCTTTTGCTATTGAGGCAAATAATTCTGAAGGAAATTCTATTGAATGGGAAATAAAAACCTATACCTCTGCGGCACCTGACTTCATAGGAGATTTCGCAACTGTTGTTGGAGCTAGTGGAGAAATTTTAAGAGAAGGCTCGAATGGTTGGACCTGCTTGCCTTTTATACCCATGCCTAAAATGGGATTTAAGACAGCTAATGAAGCTGCGCCCGCATGCGCTGACGCTAACGCAGTAGCTTGGGCTAATGCATACATAGCTCAGTCAAAACCAGAAATAGAAAATGATGGCTGGATATGGATGAAACATGGAGATACCGGAGTTGATAATTTTAGACCTTATTCAGAGGGTGATAAAGATAATACAGACCCTGAAGATTGGATATATTCTGGCTCACATTTAATGCTTATGCCAAAAGATCCTGCATCGCTTGAAGGTGTTTCAACTGATTTTACAACTGGAGCTCCATACGTAATGATGCAGGGAACTCCATTTGTACATTTAATGATTCCACTAGACGGATATTATGATTATCAACCAGAGTCTGCACCTAAATAGCTTAAATTGATTTAATTTGAAAATAAGCCAGCATTAGCTGGCTTTTTATTAGTTGTTTTTTTTATCAATTAAACTTTTTTATGAATGCTGTTAAGCAAGTAGTGATATCCATTTAGCCAGGAATATTAAATATAAGGATATAATAAGTATCATGGTCAGTAATAAAAGAATTTTTCATTTAGCAGGATTTGATCTTACTTCATACACACTATCTTTTTACTCATGTGATAGAAAAATCTCTGATGGGCTAATTCGTAATAATAATATTGTTAAAGAATTTAGCTATAACGATATGATTAGAATGAATAGCTTAGTTAAAAGTAGAAACTATTTTAAAAAAAAAGGTCATGAAATTTTATATGATTCAATTAAAAAGTTTGATCCTCATATAATTTTTTTAGGACATGTAAACCTTACAAAAGAAGTAATTAAGAATATAAAAAGTATTTCTCCAAGAGCTAAAATTCTTGCTTGGTATGTTGATCCACCTGAAATACATAGGATGAAAAGATATAAGATACTGGAGCCATATATTGATGTTTTATTTTTGACTTCTGGTGGTCAAACTTTAAAAAATCTAAGAAATGAATTTCAAAATGTCCCTAAACTTGCATTTTTCCCAAATCCAACTGATGAGGCTGTTGATAATTATCATGCATATAAAAATCAAAAGTTTGATTATGATGTTATGTACTGTGGGAGTGATTCTCGTTACAAGGACAGGAGAAGTTTTTTAGAAGAAGTAATAAGACTTACCCCAGATCTAAATTGGTTTATTGCCGGCTCATTAGGAAAACCAAAAATATTTGGCTCAAAATACTATAGAATATTAAAGTCTACTAAATTTGGAATTAATATATCAAAATTTACTCCAAATAATTTTGATCTGTATTCATCAGACAGAATCTCTCAATTAACAGGAAACGGTCTTTTGACTTTCAATCAAAGTTTTCCAAATATCTCTAAATTATTTACTAAAGATGAGATAGTTGTTTTTAATAATGCGAATGATTTAGCAGAACTCTTAAATTACTATCATTGCAATCAAGAAGAGGCTTTTAATATTGCTAAGCGAGGCAGAGCTAGAGCACACTTAAGTTATTCGTCTACAAGAATTGCAAAGTATATGTTAGAAACCATTTATGATAATTATTCAGAAACTTATGAATGGCAGGATGAGGTATATTAATTTTTTATGTTAGTTAGTTTTCTGGTAACTGTTTTCAATAAAGAAGATATTATTCTTGAAACCTTAAAATGCTTAGTAGGACAAGAGCTACCTAGAAATACATCTATTGAAATAATATGCGTTGATGATAAGTCAACTGATAAAAGTATTGAGCTAATAAAGCAATTTGCAACTTATCATCCTAATGTATTACTTTTTGAGAATACTGCTAACAAAGGACCATCCATTTCTATCAATAAAGCAGGGATTTGTGCTAAAGGTGATTATTTTATTCCCATAGATGGAGACGATCTTATTCCCAAAAATCATCTATCAACCTTATTGAATATTGCATTGGAAAAAAAGGCAGATTTTGTAATTGGTAAATCAATTAGAACAAATAGCTTACCTGAACCAATTACTATAGAGCCAAATTATCAACAATATAAAGGTACAAAATCTTTAGATTTTATAGTTAAAAAAAAGTTATGCCACATGGGTTTTTTGGTTTCATCAAGCCTTTGGAAATCAGCTTCAGGTGCATTTGAAAAAGTTTTTATACAAGACCAATCATTGCCAATGAGATTAGCGCATCAGGCAACTAGCATGATTTTTATTGATCATTATGTTTACTACCTTTCTGCAAGAACACTAGAAAATTTATCATCTAATACCAACCAACAACATCATGATAGGTTTTTTTCAGCACTTGATATGTTAAAAAATAAAGACTTATCAGATGATTCTATATTTGGGCTTAAAGAAAAAATTATCAGCTCTATATGGAAGTGTTATAGGGATAGACTAAAATGGAAAGCACTCTTTACTCAATCATTTTTTATTTACTTATCTAATAAGATCTTTAAGACCACCTATAATGATAAGCTTCAAAAAAAGTGGGAATATTTTTTTAAAAACTTAGAAAATGTAAGAAGGATGTAAAACAAAGCTATATAATAAATAAAATTTTAAATTACTTTTTAATGGATATTAAATTACCTGACAAATCTATAAAAACTTTACCAGATAATGCTACTGGTTATGATCTTGCGCATACAATTGGACCGGGTCTCGCTAAAGCTGCTATTGCAGTAGAGGTTAATGGTATTCAAAAAGATCTTAGTGATAAGCTTGATGATGGCGATGAGGTTAATATCATAACGAATGATTCTGATGCTGGCATGGAAATTATGCGACATACATTAACAGCTCAGGTTTTAGCAAAAGCAATTAAAAATATATATAAGGATGCAAAACTTGCTATTGGTCCTACTATTGAAAATGGTTTTTACTATGACTTTGAATCTGATTCTTCAATTTCTCTCGATGATCTTGAAAAAATTGAGAAGGAAATGCAATCAATCATTGATACAAAATCGCAAATAACCAAGAGATACTTAACCAAAGCTGAAGCAATAGAAGTTTTTAAAAAATGCGATGAGCCATATAAACAGGCAATAATAGAAGAAAGTGATCAAGAAGATAATTTTCAATTATATTTTCAAGACAATGATGTATTTGTTGATTTATGTAAAGGGCCTCACTTACCAAGTCTAGATCATATAGGCGCATTTAAACTTACTAAAGTATCAGGAGCTTACTGGAGAGGTGATTCAAAAAACAAGATGCTAACAAGAATATATGGAACAGCTTGGAAATCAAAAAAAGATCTTGATAAGTTTATATTGATGCAAGAGGAAGCAGAAGCAAGAGATCATAGAAAACTTGGAGCAGAGTTGTCGTTATTTCATTTTCAAGATGAAGCTCCAGGAATGGTTTTTTGGCATGAAAAAGGGTGGGCTATTTATAGAAGCTTAGAGAATTATATGCGTAAAAAACTTGATAGTGCATCTTATAAAGAAATAAAAACACCCCAAGTAGTTGATAGAAAGCTTTGGGAGGCTTCAGGACATTGGGATAAATATAAAGAAAATATGTTTATAACTGAGATTGATGAAGAACATGCTAATGAGAAAAGATCTAATGCACTTAAGCCGATGAATTGCCCATGTCATGCTCAGATTTATAATTCAGGCTTGCACTCATATAAAGAATTACCCCTAAGATATGCTGAGTTTGGTTCCTGTCATAGATACGAACCCTCAGGTACCTTGCATGGTCTTATGAGAGTAAGAGGATTTACGCAAGATGATGGTCATATTTTTTGTACCGAGGATCAAGTTGAAAAAGAGGCAGCACAATTTATAGAGCTGTTATCTGATGTATACAAAGATCTAGGCTTCGAGTCTTTTAAAATTAAATTATCAACTAGGCCGGAAACTAGAGTTGGCTCTGATGAGGTTTGGGATAAAGCAGAGGCCGCATTAGCAAATGCTATAGACAAACTTGATTATACATATTCAATTGATGAAGGAGATGGAGCATTTTATGGTCCTAAACTTGATTTTGTTTTACAAGATGCAATTGGTAGAAATTGGCAGTGCGGCACCTTTCAATTAGATTTTAATCTTCCAGAAAGGCTTAACTGTAAATATATTGCAGATGATGGCAATAAACACACTCCTGTAATGATTCACAGGGCTGTTCTAGGCTCATTTGAGAGATTTATTGGTATTCTAATAGAAAACTATAATGCCAAGTTACCCTTATGGTTAGCCCCAATTCATGCAGTGGTAACGCCTATTACATCGGATGTAGATGGCTATGCTAAAAGCATATATCAAGATTTAAAAAAATTAGGTCTAAAAGCTAACTTAGATTTAAGAAATGAAAAAATTAATTACAAAGTCCGTGATCATAGTGTAAATAAAATTCCAGTAATCATAATTGTAGGCAAAAAAGAGGAGGCTAATCAAGAAGTTTCTGTTCGAAGGCTTGGTTCTAGTGAAAATTATCTCTATGAAAAAGATAAATTTTACAAAGAAATCCTTAAAGAATCAGAAGGGCCGCTTGGTTAATGAGGTACTTATTTATAATACCTATAAGATTCTATCGTTATTTTATATCACCTTTATATCCGCCATCTTGTAGATTTAAACCTACATGTTCAGAGTTTGCCATTTTAGTGATTAAAAAATATGGAGCCTTCAAAGGTCTCTACTTTGCTATAAAGCGTTTATCAAAATGCCATCCTTGGCAATAACTTTTTGTGCAAAATTGCAATCAAAGTAACATAAAAAAAACTAAAAAAAAACCTTGTTTTTGCTGGCTTCTTAGACTTTTTTAGTGATATTATTAGCTAAATATAGATATTCCGTAAGGGGGGATTAACTATGACTAAACTATTAAAAACTAAATTCTTAGGTTTTATTGCTGTATTTACATTTTCTTTTTCTGCAATTGCGCAAGAAGTTGAAGAAGTTGTTGTTACAGCTACAAAGAAAGCTGAGTCAGTTCAAGATTTGGCTGTATCGATTGAAGCTTTTACATCAGATGATATTGAAGCAAATATGATCGATGATTTTGATGATTTGGCCGAAAACGTACCAGGATTAATAATTGGTAAAGGTATTGGTTCAGGTGCTTCATATGCTATTAGAGGTATAGGTTCATATGGGGTTGGAGCAGCTGTAGTAGGCGCTGTTCAAACTGCAAATAATGGACATAGCGTTAATACTTCAACAATGGCAGACTTAGGCTTTTTTGACTTAGAAAGAGTAGAGGTATTAAAAGGACCACAAGGTACGCTTTTTGGAAGAAATGCTGTTGCCGGTATGATTAATTTAATATCTGCTAGACCTACAAATGAATTCGGGGGCTATGTAGATGTTGAGGTTGGTAATTTGAATATGAATAGAGTTACATCTGCTATTAATATTCCAATTAATGACAACATTAGATCAAGATTAGCTGTGACTCAATTTGTAAGAGATGGCATGGTTACTAACATTAGAACTGGTGAAAAATTTGATGATAGAAATGCTAATGGTGTAAGACTTAGTATTGATGCTGATGTTTTGGAAGATTCTACACTTAGATTTACTTACGAAAGATATGAAGGCGACGACAATAGAAATAATATTGGTACAGGTTTCTGTCAAACTGATGAGTTGCTAGGTTGTCATCCTCTTGAAGTAGGTCCTGCTAATTCACCTGCAGACTCTAGAGGTAGTACAGCTGCATTATTTAACTTCTTAGGCGGTTTACATAGTTCTGCATTTGTAAATACATACAGAAATGCACCAAGACCAGATGATTTTTCAAAAGCTTATTTAACAAGAATTCCTGAGCATAATCAGATTGGTGAGTTCTCTCAAATAGAGTTTATTACTGATGTTACTGATGAGTTGACATTGAATGCAAAATTCTCATATCAAACAAGAAATTATTATCATATGAATGATAATGACTATAGTCATTCTGATGAACCTTTCCCAGGAGTATTAAATTCACAAGTTCCTATGAATCTTTCTATTGATGCATGTTTCTTAGAATTCTGCGAAACAGCTTCAACAGATAGAACATATGAGTTTTCAAAAGTTGATTACTATAGTGGTCAATCAGAGATATCTTTGATTTCTAATTATGATGGCCCATTTAATTTTGTGGTAGGTTACTATCATAGCGATGAGAGAAATCATAATAGATATTATGTTCAAACCCTTGCTTGGAACTTAACAAGTGATTTCTCAAGACATCCTTACAGCACCTTAGTATATGGAACTGCTACTAATCCAGGTGACTTTTCTGCATATGGCGGTATTCCATTTTATCAAACATGGCTACTTGGTGGTTTAAGTGGAGCTGCTGCTTGTGCTGCTGATCCAGCTAATCCAGGAGTTCCTCAAACATTAACTACAGCATATGGTCCATGTTTACAATTCTTGCTTGATAATGCTGGTGGACAAGGTGTGGCATTGCCTCCTTATCATGTTGATAATGAGCTTGCAGGGTTCCACTATAACGATAAGGTGAGAACAAAATCTCAAGCTTTATATGGTGAACTATACTTTGATCTTGATGATGCTACTAAGTTAACTTTAGGTTTTAGATATAATGATGACATAGTTGTTGACAGATTGATGCAGTGTCTAGCAGATCTTGATTGTGAAGCATATACAGTTATGGATTGGGCACAAAATAAATATACTTGGAAACCTAATTATGATATCAATGCTGATGATGGTTTTGCTTACAAAATAGCTCTTCAGCATAATCTTGCAGATGATCAAATGGTTTATGCTAGTTATACAACTGCTTCAAAAGCTGGTGGATTTAACCCTGTAACAAGTGGTGATCCAAGTCCTTTTGATAAAGAAGAAACTGGAGTATTTGAGGTTGGTATTAAGAGCATTTTGATGGATGGAGCTGTATTATTTAATGCTTCAGCATTTATAAATGATACTAAAGGATTGCTGGTTTCTAATATTGAAGAGGCTGGTTCTGTAAACTATAACGTTGATGCAGAAATCAAAGGTTTTGAAGGTAACTTAGTGGCTTTCTTAAACGAAACAACTAGCGTTGATGCTAATTGGCTATATGTTGAAAGTGAACTTCAAGGTGGAGCAATGCCTCATCCCTTAAACCCAGGCAACATTGTAGAAAGAATTGGTATAAACCCGGCTGCATGTCAAGTAATTCCTGGCCTTGGCCAAATTTGTGCTCCAGATCCAACTAGCTCTGTAATGGTAGGAACTGCAGATGGTGCAGGAATTCTTAACTATGGTTATGGTTTAACTGCAGATGGTGATGTTGTGACTATGTATAAATCTGCAGGTACTTTATGTTTAGCACCATTTAATCCACTAGCTACAAATCCTCCAGCGCCTTGTACTGATTATGGTCCTAACTATAGTGTCGAAGGTAACACTTTACCTAATTCACCTAAACTATCCTATAGCATTGGTGTTAACAAGGACTTTGTAATGGAGTCAGGAATATTAACCGGTAGACTTGCATACAGATACCAGGATGAAAGAGAAGGTAATGCATTTAATGATCCTAGATCTGTTATGGAAGAGCAAAAATTCCTAGATTTATCATTTAATTATCAGCCTAATAATGCAGATTGGTATGTTGGTGCATTTATTAAGAACGTAAATGATGATAGATATGTTGGTGTATGGGCCGCAGCAAGTGCCTTACAAGGTGGCGCTCAGTTTGCTACTTTCACTGATGGTAGGGTTTACGGATTGAAATTTGGTACTGATTTTTAATTAGTAACTTAAATTATTATAATAAGGCTGGTTAATCCAGCCTTATTTTTTTAATATCAATGAATATAGAATTACCATATAAAGTTAAATCTATAAGTGTTACCGAGAATATGTGTGATTTAAATAATCATATGAATGTTTGTTTTTATCACCTAATCTTTGAGGATAATTCAAACAAATTTTATAAAGAAGAATTAAATTTCACAGATGAGTATTTTAAATTAGGTTTTTCTACTTTTACTCTTGAGGATAATGTTAGATATTTAAAAGAGTTTATTTTAGGTGATGAAATAAAAATAGAGTATGCATTACACTCAGTTAATAATAAGCTATTGCATATGGTTGGCTGTCTAAAAGATAAAGACGGTGTTCCTTCTGCATTTTGGGAAACCATTTTAGGTCATATTGATATGAATAAACGCAAAACAACAAATTTCCTTGATGCGCATTTTCAGCATTTAAAAAATTTATCTCAATCTCACAAGAATAATATGATTATTGATTTAGATATACGACTAAAAATTAAGAAGTAATTATGAAGATAGTTTATTTATTTTTTTTGTTTTTAAGCTTATGCAATGGTTTAAATGCAAAAGACAGCATTAGTGTCATGACATATAATCTAGAAAATTTTTTTGATACATATGATGATCCTAACAAAGATGATAAGGCTTATTTGCCTTTATCAGTAAAACAAAACCCTGATCATATTAATGCCTGCAATAGAATTAGAGTATCAAAGTGGAAGAATGAATGCCTCTATTTGGATTGGAGTGAGGATAATAAGAATAAAAAATTAAATAACATTGTTTCAACAATAAAATCACTAAAAAATATGCCTGATGTGATTGCTTTTCAAGAGATTGAAAATATTAATGCTTTACAAGATATTTTTATCAAGCTGCAAGATGAGGGTTATATAGATTATGCATTGATTGAGGGCAATGATTATAGAGGTATTGATAATGCTTATATTTCGAAGTTTAAAATATTAGAAACAAAACAACATAAGATTATTTTTTCACCTGAATTTTCAACTAAAGACACTAGACCAATACTTGAAGCAACTATAGCAGTTAATGGTAAAAAAATTCATTTTTATAATGTTCATTTTCCAGCGCCATATAATCCTATAGGCATGAGAAAAGATGCTTTCAAGACTCTTCAAAGATTAGCATCATCACATCCAGATCCAATTGTTGCCCTAGGAGACTTTAATGTTACTTCGCGAGAGGCAAAAGAGAATAAAACTTTTACAGATCTTGATAATGATTGGGATATTTCTCACATTTCAGGTTGCTCTGCCTGTTTAGGCAGCCATTATTATAGAAGGGATAATAACTGGTCCTTTTTAGATGTAATCATTCTAAAAGAGAATAGGGGGCTTAGTTTTAAAACCCCATCAATCAATGTTGTGCAAACAGATATAAATGTAAACTCCAAAAATGAACCTATATCTTTTAACATGAATAATGGTAAAGGTGTCTCAGACCATTTACCTGTTATTGCAGAAATTATAATAGACTAATTTCTCCAGCCACCTCTATCAAAAATTCTGAGGTAGGTTAGCTGATCATGATCCGAATCATTAACTACCTTAACGTAATCACCACTTTGTACAAGAATAACATCTCCCGAAGCTAAATCATAAGAGTCCTCATGCTCAATTCCAAAAGATGGATCAGAACCATGTCCATCTTGACTATTAGCATATTCAATAACTTCCATAGTACCTCTTCCATTTGTAATAACGTAAACTACATCTGAATCAATAAGCTTATGCCCAACTGTTGACCTTCCAGGCTGAATAACAGTTTTACTTGCAATGATTCTTTCTAAAAGATCATTTGTCCATACTGAGTAGTCTTCATTCTCTACTCTAGGAGATCCGCCAACTCGAAAATTATTATATTTTTTTGCCATAAAATTTACCTCGTGATTAATTATAAATAATTAAAGACTAGAGTCTAGCTTTATTAAATTTTAGCTTGTTATGAAAACCAAAAATCAATATAATCCGTCAAACGCTTTTTGAAATCAGCTTGCTAGCGTTTAACAAATAAGCTAAAGAGATGAAATCTTTTGATCAATTCCCTTTTTTTTGCTGATAATTTAATTATTAAGGAAAAATTATGACTAAAAACTATACAAATCCAGAGACGATTGGTCTTCATGTAGGATGGAGAAAAGATGAAACAACAAACTCAGTTGCTGTTCCAATTCACCAAACAACCTCATACCAATTTAATGATACTGACCATGCATCAAATTTATTCGCATTATCTGAGTTAGGCAATATTTACTCTAGGATCATGAATCCAACATGCGCAGTTCTTGAAGAAAGAATTGCTGCTCTTGAGGGTGGAGTTGGCGCTTTAGCGGTTGCATCTGGTCAAGCGGCATCAGCATACGCAATTCAAAATATAGCTAAAGCAGGTGATAACATAGTCGCATCATCTCATTTATATGGTGGAACCTATAACCAGTTTAAAAATTCATTTGCAGATATTGGAATTGAAGTTAGATTTGTCGATCCTGCTGACCCTGAGAATTTTCTAAAAGCTACTGATGATAGTACAAGGGCTTATTATGGAGAGGTTTTACCAAATCCGAGTTTTGAAGTATTTCCTATTTCTGAAGTTGCTGAGATAGGAAGACCTCTAGGCATTCCATTGATTGTTGACAATACGGCAGCACCGATAATTGCAAAGCCTTTTGATCATGGTGCTGCAATAATTATTCATTCAACTACAAAATTTATTGGAGGCCATGGAACTTCTATAGGTGGGATCATTGTAGACAGTGGTAATTTTGATTGGGAAGCTTTTCCAGAAAGACAGCCAGCTCTTAATACGCCTGACCCATCTTATCACGGTGCAGTTTGGACTGAGGCTGTGAAGCCGTTAGGCCCAATTGCATATATTCTTAAAGCTAGAACGACTTTATTAAGGGATATGGGTGCAGCAATGAGTCCTTTTAATGCTTTTATGTTTATTCAAGGATTAGAAACCCTTGCTTTAAGAATCAAACAGCATTCTGAAAATGCATCAAAGGTTGCTGATTTTCTAGAAAATCATCCTAAGGTAGAAAAAGTCATATATCCATCTAAGGCAACTGATTTAGCTAAAGAGAGAGCAGATAAATATTTATCAAATGGTTTTGGCGCCTTAATGGGATTTGAGCTTAAAAATGGATTAGAGGCCGGCAAAAAGTTCATTAATTCATTAGAATTGTTATATCATGTAGCTAATATAGGAGATTCTAGATCTTTGGCAATTCACCCTGCAAGTACTACTCACAGTCAGTTAACGCCTGAAGAGCAGCTATCTACAGGAGTTACACCTGGCTTTGTAAGATTATCAATAGGTATTGAGCATGTTGATGATATCATCGCTGATATTGACCAAGCCTTAGCTAGTATTTAAATGTTTTGAGCCAAGAATTAGTATCCTATATTGTTCTTGGCTCATCCAAGCATCTTGCTGATAAAAAAGAAATCAAAACAGATTCTTGCGAAGAATTTTTAAAGTTAAATTTTGAAAATATTGATTCATTCATCAAAGATCTAGATATCAAAATTGCAGAATCTAAGGGAGAGATTGTAGTTTTATTGCCTCCATCCTCCATGCCAAACAAACACACTAGATTAAAATTACAAAAGGTTGCATCAATGCCTTTTCCTAGCTGGGGATGGTTTAAATTTAATAAATTTAGAAAAAATTTTGGCCAGGACTTAAAAAAAATTATTACAAAATTAAGAAGTACACCTGATTTTGAACAAGGAATTTATTTTACTAAAAACTTATATTTTTCGATTGGTGGTTTTGGTAAAATAGAAAAAAATATTTTTTCTGAGATCTCTAGAAGGCTATATTCTAGATTAGACCCTCAAAAGCCTTTACCGGCGCTTATAGTAAGATCTAAAAATATTAAATTTGAATAAAAACATGACTAATGATTATGTATTAAAAGCTAACAATATAGGCTATTCTATAAATAATACTAAGTTATTTCAGAATATTAATTTTGAGGTAAAAAAAGGCGAATCAGTTCATATAAAAGGCTCCAATGGAAGTGGCAAGACTACTCTTTTAAGAATTATTGCGGGTATTTGCTCATCTTCAAATGGGGAAATAACTATTGATGAAGAAATTAGTAAGGTTATGGTTGGACATAACAATGCTCTCAAGGATTATTTAACTTTAAAAGAGAATATTCTAATGGATGGCTCTTTTAATATTAAAGATATCAATATATTTCTTGAATCATTAAACTTAAAAAATAAATTAGAATTAAAAATAGGTAACTTGTCTTTTGGTCAGAGAAAAAAAGCTAGTCTCTTAAAAGTACTTAATAATAATTCAGATCTTATTATTCTTGATGAGCCTTGCGTTGGCTTAGATGCAAAAACACAAACTTATTTAATAGAATTTCTAAAAAAAGAATTAGTCAAGGGTAAGACAATAGTCTATTCATCTCATATTGATATGGATTTAGATTCAATTGAGGTGTATTTGTAATGAAAGTATTGTTGCAAATCGAGTTTTTTA
>Ga0213860_10000156_pt1 | contig 26627 bp, 31 predicted proteins | sample PICome_3_FD_160118 | JGI IMG/M metagenome (GOLD analysis project Ga0213860, IMG submission 160118) | Coastal seawater microbial communities near Pivers Island, North Carolina, United States - PICO550 | ecosystem: Environmental > Aquatic > Marine > Coastal | place: USA: North Carolina...
ACCTTTGTAGAGGGTTTTACTATAAACGGTGGGTCAACAGTTGGTCTGAATTCAATTTTGCTCATCCCAGCAACGAGCGAACGTCACGATGGCACTGCTGACACAGGCGTTAAAGTACAAACCCTTTCCTATGGTGGTGGTAATGATAGGTATAATTTGGGTTCAACAACACCAACACTAGAGTTGAGATATATAGAAATAGAGCGAAACGTAAATGCAGAACAACCATTGGTTGGTATCGGTAGTAATAATGTTTTTAATGCTGGCATAATACGGACATCCACTGGGGCGCCAAATAGAGATTTTGTAAGCATGGGATTTGGTACAGGGTATTTATACAACTCTATACTATATGGCGTTACTGGAAAAGGTGTTGAGACGCAACCTTTGTACAGTGCGACTCCAGAGATTATCAACAATACAATTGTTTCTCCAAGTTCATATTGTTTATACGTTCGCGATAGAGCTAATGGTCAAGCCAACGCAAAGATTAAAAACAATATACTGATAGCGAATGGTACAAGTGTTGCTGTTAACCCCGGAGGAACTACACCGACATCATTTCCTGACTATGCAAATAATATAACTAACTATTCTAGTTTTCCTAATGGTTTAGCCAGTCTGTCGGACCATATTACAGACATAGATGAAACTCAGCAGTTTGTTTCTACTGTTTCTGGATCTGAGGATTATCATTTAGCTTCTACTTCTAATGCTATTGGGGCTGGTGAAGACATTGTAGCGACAAAATCTTCTACCACTAATTCTTATTACTTAGAAAACACGCAGTATGACATAGACGGAAGCAATAGAGACGCCCTAACTGGAACCGTTTGGGACATTGGGGCAGACCAATACGCAATAACGGCGAGTATTGGCACTTCCAGCCGTGACTACAGCACTATTGCGGCGTGGGAAGCAGACCTAGACGATACTACGATATATGTAAATGGAGACAATGCTACTGGAGAATGTTATAATGATAGTACTTTTACCGCTGCTGGGATTAACATTAATGGCGGATCAACAGTAGGACTATCTTCTGTAAAATTATCAGTAGCAGAAAGCGAAAGACATGATGGAACTCTTTTTACTGGGGTTCATATTAATCCAACGTACAGTCTTAGTTATATAATAACAACGAAACGAAGCAATACTATTATAGAATGGCTAACCTTAAAAACAAATGGAACATCTTCATATGCTCACGGTCCTTTGATTATTCATGACATATATTCAAGTAATACTATTTCTAGATATATGGTTTTAAAAGGAGAGGATCAAGTATACCCGTCGCAGACACCTATTGGGATTAGAACTGGAGGACACGAAAATATAGCTCATAATAATATTATTTATGGAATTGCTAATGGTAGCGTGGGCGGTGGAATATACGATCACTATCGTAGGTGTAACGCTTATAACAATACAATATATGGGTGTAATTATGGATATTACGCATCACAACAAGGTAGTGACACGCGAAACGTTAAAAACAATTTGAATATTGGAAACAATTACGATTTTTATGCCGTTGGAACAGGCGGTTATGTCTCTAGTAACAATGCTTCTTCGGATTCAACGGCAACGGTGCTTGGTGGGTCAAATCATGTCACAGGAGCGCGCACGTCAAAACAATTCGTGTCCACACTGAGCGGTAGCGAAGACCTCCACCTTAAATTTATATCCGACGCTATTGACGCTGGTGTAGATTTAGGCACAACTCCAGACGGTGTTCAATACGACATAAACGGAAAAGATAGAGACGCAGAGAATAGCATTTGGGACATCGGCGCTCATGAGTTTGGCGACAATGTTGTTTACGGTTTATTTACAGTTTAATAAGGAATAAAAATGGAAATACATCCAGATGAACAAGCGAGACTAAAACAGCTAGAGGCAATGAAACCAAAAGCAAAGTCTCCGCCGTTTCCCTACTACGACGAGACTCACACAACGAGTTCTTTACCTCAAGGCATAAAACCTTGGGTTGGTCCGATTTTAAAAGTTAAAAAATTAGACCCGACAGCCGTCATCCCAACAAGGGCAAACGCTAGCGATGCTGGTTTTGACTTGTATGCTGTAGAAGATTGCGAGATTGGTCCACATAATCAAAAGCTAGTAAAAACTGGTATCTCTATGGCAATACCAAAGGGTTATGTTGGGCTTATCTGGCCGCGATCTGGTCTTGCACATAAGTATGGGCTAGATGTATTTGCTGGAGTTATTGACTCTGGCTACAGAGGTGACATTGGCGTAATACTCTACAATACAAAGTTAGACCATTACAAAATTAAAAAAGGTGAAAGGATAGCTCAAATATTATTTCAAAAAATAGAAGACTTTGATTTAGTAGAGGTGGATGATTTAGACGACAGCCAAAGAGGGGTAGGAGGGTTTGGTAGTTCTGGCAAATAACACTAACAGAAGGTTTACTTAATGACGAAAAGAAAAACCAGAAAAGACAGCACATCTCCACAAAAAGTAAAAACAGTAGAAGCAAAAACGTTAAAACAAAAAGATTACATAAGAGCTATTATAGAAAATGATGTAGTATTTTGCACAGGTCCGTCTGGCTGTGGTAAATCTTTTATTGCTTCTGGTATTGCTGCTGAACATTTACACCGTGGAGATATAGAACAAGTCATTGTAACTAGACCGCTGGTATGCACTGGCAAGGAGATAGGGTCGCTTCCTGGAGAACTTCTCGACAAGATTGCACCCTATCTCCTACCAATGCAAGAAAATTTCAAGTTTTTCCTTGGAAGAGCGTACTATGGACACTATTATAATGAGGGGAAGATAAGATATGCGCCACTTGAAGTTATGCGTGGATCTACATTTCATAATTCGTATATGATTTTAGACGAAGCGCAAAACTGTACGTGGGAACAAATTAAGATGTTTATAACCCGTATGGGGCAAGGAAGTAAGGTTATTATCAATGGTGACATCAGACAGACCGACCTTAACAGAAAAAGTGGGCTTGAAGAAATAATTGATAAACTAGAAGACATTGACGGCGTAGGACTTTGCCGTTTGGGATATAGTGATATACAAAGAAATGGCATATTAGGAAGAATACTTAACGCATTGGAGAACTAATGCCGATTTACGATTATGAATGTAGAGACTGTGGAGCAGAAGTTAGTGATGTGTTCCAAAAGGTTACAGATCCAGAGTTAAAGAGGTGCGAAGCTTGTGGCAAGGATTCTCTTTACAGGGTGGTTACAGGCGGGCTTCACAGTTTCATGGCGGGTAGCAATACAATAGGAAGCGTTGCAGACAGGAACACACGTCTTAATAAAAATCAAATCAACGAGATGGAAGCTATGAAACGAGAAGCTAACCCAACTCCTGATAAACCTTGGTATCAAAAGCAAGGTAGTAAATCTATGAAAGACATAAACAAGATGAACGAAAAACAAAAGGCTAAATATATTATGGAGGGAGATTGATGGACTTTATTAACGATGTACCGCAGATTGATGATGTTAAACCTAAAAAAGAACATATCTATATCAATAAAAATGGCAAGGTGATAGCAAACGATAGAGACAAAGTTTATGCGCAAGTGTTGGTTGAGAACAACAGGGAAACGCACTACATTGTCACCTATCAAAATTCACCACTAGACCCAATGGGTAGATATCAAAAAAGACAAGCATATTTAGAAACTAAGATGACAAGAGTCACTAAGAAAACATTTGATTTTTATGTCACATATTTACAAACAAACAATTCTATTTACTTAACTAGAACCAATAGGAGTTATCAGAATGGCTAAGACTGGACCTTTAGGAGATGTGGAAAAGTTCTATATTGAAAACAAACACCAAGAGCTTACGGTAGAAGAGCTTGCTAAGAAACTGAATAGGCCAAAAGCTACTGTAGAAAAGCACGTTGCAAAAGCAAAGGAAAAAAGAATACATAAACAAGAAGAGGAAAAACCAAACCTCTTTGCCTCTCACAGAGGGTCTACAGTAATGACTCAAGCGGCATCAGAACTTGGCGATGAAATCAGGAGACAAAACAGGGAACGAAAGCCGAGTGTAAGATGCACGACGAACATCAAATAACCAACAAAGAAAAGTGGTCACAGGTATTTAGAACAAACGTCAGGGCTACATGGCTTATTGTAACCCTGAAAGACGGCAGTGAATATTTCATTGATAACACTGACCGATGGCATGAGTTAAAAAGATACTGTGATAATAATAATGTTTTTCTAAGTAAGTTATCTATTCAGTTTAAATCTCATAGAGAAACAATTGACATAAGAGGTATTGACGGTATATACTTTGCCAAGTCTGTTGTTGGTATGCTTGGCGCAGAAAGTAAGAATACATATACTATTGGCAAAATAAAAAACGGTATTGTACATAAAACACTATGGCTAATACCAGAACTAATTGTTGAAAGAGAGTTTGAAGATTATGAGTCAGGTTGTTTTGAAGAATCCATCATCTATGACAAAGCGAAAAAGAACTGAAAAAAGTAAGTACAAGCACCAATCAACTGGTGATTACTGTACATGCGCTTCTTATCTTGCAGAATTAATGTGTTTAAGACTTGCAGAACACAAGAATGAAGGTAAACTAGGGTATAAGTTCTGGAACAAGAAACCTTGGGACTGGACTTTTAAGCAGCAATTGTTTACTGCAAATACTCTTATTAAAAAATATGGAGAGTTGGCTGTCGTTAAAGCAATCAATTCTCCGTATCTGTCTAAAGTGTTTTCCTTGAAAAACAAAAGAGTTGTGCCAGAAATAAACAGACAACTTAAATTAATTAAAGATAATGAAGACAAGAAGCAAGAGCTAGATGTAAAAGAAGAAGCTAAAACAAGAAAAAAGACATACGGTAAAAAATCTAAATTAAATAAGTTGAGAGGATTAGATGGCAAAAAAGAAAGCGAAAGCTAAGTTTGACGATGATATTGTAAGCAATCAAATCATTGGAAAGTATGGCGACATTGTAGAACAAGGCACAAAAGTTCTTGCTGACCTACAAAACTTTAAGACTATTGGTATTTCACCAGCGCTAGATTTGGCGACTGGCGGTGGTCTTAGAGAAGGTAGTGTTGTCGTGATGACTGGCGACCCTAAAACTGGCAAGACAACTACATCACTTTATTTTGCGGCAAAAGCTCAAGCCGCAGGTAAAAATGTATTCTATTTTAATACCGAGGGTAGACTTACCAAAGAGAACTTTACAGGTATTAAAGGTCTTGATGCTAGTAAGATTAAAGTCATTCAAGCAACAGACAACCAGCCAGTTGTATCCGCCGAGACATTCCTAAATGCTATTGAAACATACGTCAAGAATACGCCAGACTTTGTGGCGATCATTGACTCTGTGTCTAATATGGTCCCACAGGATGAGCTTGACGGCGATGTTAGAGGTGGCGTTAGAGCGCAACTCCCAAGGCTTCTATCTATGTTCTTTAAACGTATAAGTAACGATGTGGCTAGAACCAAAGCTATTTTAATCTTTATCACTCATAATATTGCTAATACTGGTGGATCAAGATGGTCTCCCGCTAAACTTGCTGACTGTGGTAATATGCTTCAGTATCAAGCTGGTACAAATATGGTTATTACCCATAGAGGTAAGTGGGAAGAAACTGACGCTTCGGGTAATGATGTCGGACAGGTAGCCAACTGGGTAGTCAAAACATCTGCTGCTGGTGGTAGACCAAACTCTAACGCTGTGTCTTATATTAGGTATGGGACTGGTATTGATGAAGTTAGAGAGCTTTGTGAAATCGCAAATGAATTGACTTTTATTAAACAAGCTGGTGCGTGGTACACGATAACTACAGCTATAGATAACCAAAAAGATCCAGCCATTCAAGCACTACTAAAGAAAAACGATGTGGACGCAGATGACGCAGAAGCAGTAGAAAAATTCTTTAAGTTCCAAGGTATGTCAAAACTTGGTGACTTCATAGAAGAAAACATGGAGATCCAACAATTTTTATACGAAGAAATAAGAAATGTGCTATGAAAGTTCTCGGTTTAAATGGTCGTGAGTATAATTTAGATTTAAAGAAATACATTGTAAAAAAAGATGACAAGACCGTTAAATCAAAGTATCATATGACGGCTAGAGAGTTATTACATGAAATGTTCTCTGGCTACAATATACTTGAAGAAGTTAAATTGCCGGGGTCAAGAGATCCAGCTAAGAAGTCTACTTTATTTCTAGACTTTTTTATTCCCAACTTACATCTAGGTGTTGAAGTTCATGGACAACAGCATTATGAATTTTGTAAGTTTTTTCATAAAACCAAAGCTGGATTCTTGACTTCGCGCAAAAGAGACTTTATAAAAGAAGACTGGTGTAAGTTAAACGACATAGAATTAGTAGTCCTTAAATATTCAGACAGCCTAGAAGATTGGAGAAAACAAATTGACAGCCGCTGAAAGATTGAAAGAGTTTCTTGATGGTATTGAAGCGTACATTACCGCTAAGAACATAACACCTACGAAATTCAACCCAGAGTTCGCCATAGCAGAAACTTTATCTCTTGAAAATTTAGAAAAATTAACGCAAGATGAATGTTTTGGTTATGCCTACCAGCTTATGCAATATGTAGATCACGTTGGATCAGAACGCGCACAGTGCGAAAACGTAATACGCTGGTGCGAAAACTCACTACAAAGTATTATATCTGAGCAAATAACAAGTGGCGCGTGGGACACATACGCTAAACACGAAACAAAGGTTGCTACAATTTTAAGAAACGATGCGCTAGCAAAAAAAATAAATGAATGGAAATTAACTGCCCAAGGAAGACTTGAAAATATTAAGTCTAGAGAGTACAATGTTAGAAGAAAAGCAGACATACTATTTGAAAAAGGTAAAAGGAAATGATAGACAAAGACTTACTAAAAAACCTAACCGATGAGCAAAAGCAAGCGCTGCTTAAACAACTGATGGCTAGCTTGTCAGAACCAAAACAAGAAGAGGTTGCTGTAGAAGAGCCTCAAGAAACTACAGATGATAAAAATGATTTTACTATGCATAAGTCTAATTCTAAACCTAAAGGCAGGAGAGAACCCGTGAAATTCAAAAAGAACGCTTGGCAAGATGATGGTCTTGAGTTTTCTGACATGGAGACACCTAAAGTTAAAAGGACTCCTAGAAACAGAAAGAAAAGTCAAAAGGTAAGTGTTGAGTGTCACGTTTGCGGAAAAGAGTTTCAGGTCAATGCTAACTTAGTTTACGGTGAATATCACAGGTGCAACCGATGCGGCGGTAGATAACATGACAAAAATATTACAAGACTTAGGTGCGGAAAGAGCAGTCCTTGCTGGTCTTTTTGCTCACGGTCTAGAATCATATATTGAAGTTTCAGATATTCTAGACCACAACAGCTTTGCTGCGCAAAACAATCAAATTATCTACAAGTGTGTGGAAAAGATTTTTGCAAACGAAGCAGAAGTTGACATAGCTTCATTTATATCCGCCGCTGAACGCTTAGGGTTTGCTGAAACCTTTAAGGACAAGCGCGAGTTAAATTACATTAAATCTCTCATGGACTTTCCAGTAAAGAGAGATAATATTCTACACTTCGCTGCGCAAATTAAGAAATTTGAATTGGGCAGGAAGATACAGCGATTGGCAAAAAAGATATCTTTTGACGCAGAACAAATAACTGGGGATGAAGATGTAGACGAGATCGTATCCATAATCGAAAATCCCATTGTAGAATTTCTAAAAGAAGATGACAACAACAAGAGACCCGAAAAGATTGGAGAGGGCGTAGAAGAATATATAGACTTCTTGCTTGAGAACAAATGCGATCAAATTGGAATACCTAGTGGGTTTGACAGATATGACGCAGCTATTGGTGGCGGTCTTCGACGTAAATGTGTAGACCTTATTTCTGCTAGACCAAAAGTTGGTAAGTCTGTATTTGGAGACAATGTGGCTATCAACGTAGCTAAGAAAGGCATACCAGTCTTAATGCTCGACACCGAGATGAGCAAAGAAGATCATCTCAACAGGATTATCGCAAGTATAAGCAAAGTTCCAATCAATGATATTTCTACTGGGTCTTTTGAGAACAATGAAGAACAATTTATTGCAGTTCAAGATGCCGTAAAAGAGATCAAAGAAATACCATATACCTACGCAACGGTTGCTGGTATGCCATTTGAGTCTATCTTAAATGTAATTAAGAGATGGGTTTTACAAGAAGTTGGTACAGATGAAAACGGTAGAACTAACGAGTGCTTGGTTGTTTATGATTATTTGAAACTGATGTCATCTACATCTATATCTAATAATATACAAGAATATCAAGCTCTTGGTTTTCAAATTACAAACCTCCATAACCTTGCGGTTAAGTATGACTTTGCCTGTCTGTCCTTTGTGCAGTTGAATAGAGATGGTATCACCAAAGAATCTACGGACGCTGTAAGTGGATCTGATAGACTTATTTGGCTGTGTACGTCATTCTCTATCTTTAAAGAAAAGTCAGCAGAGGAATTAGCAGAGGACGGCCCAAGGGCTGGAAATAGAAAGTTAGTGCCAATCGTTTCCCGTCATGGACCTGGGATGCAAGATGGAAACTACATAAACCTAAACATGAGCGGGCAACACGCCTTGCTTACAGAATTAAGAACTAGAGATGAACTCGTAGCAACAGGTGGTGCAGACGCTATTGAAGGTGCTGAACTACCATTTGAGGAAAATGCAGAATGAATTATAAAGCACACTTTCAAGGTGGGCCAAAACATGGTGATGTAGACCCAACGCCACGCGCGCTAGAGGTTTACACTGTAACTACAATTTATGATATAAGTGGATTTAGAACTGTGTCTAAATATAATTTAGTAGACCAAAAGGGTGATGATCTATACTACCATTTAGATGAAGAAAGATTTGACGGAGTTAACCCAACTCCATTTCAGAGAAATTAATATGAGTGTATACGCTTTAATTATTGCTACGTTGTGTTATATAGTTACGGCACTCAGCAATTTGAAACAAAAAGATTACCCCCACGCGCTGGTGTGGTTTGCATACGCTGTCGCTAACTTTGGATTACTTTGGTATGAATGGAACAAAACAAAAGCTTGATCTGAATAAAGTCAGAGATATTATCTTTAAAGACTTATTCTTACTACTAAACGATCTAGAGTTAGACTATCAAACTAAGAATAATAACGTGTTTATGAGATGTCCCATACATCATGGCGACAACGATAACGGCGTGTCTATATCTCTAACGCATAAAAATTGGCGCTGCTGGACAAGGAGTTGCCATGAAGATAGTAGTACAAACATATTTGGATTTATACAATCTGTATTTACAGAAAGAGGACAAGACGCTTCTTTTTCTGATATCTTGCGATATGTATGCAAGTTGTACAAGATCAGAGAGACAGAGCCAAAGAAGGAAAAGATAGAAGACCCATACGAAGATTTTAGTGAAATTGTAAAAATCTTTAAGCATAATTCTCATTCCAAGGATATAATAATAGAGGATGTAAAAACCTGCGGGAACTCACCTTATTTTGAATCCAGAGGTTTCTACACTAATACTCTTAAACACTTTGGGGTAGAAGATTGCTTAGGCAAAAACTCTGTAATGAGTAATAGGTCTATCATACCCGTGTTTTACAGAGAAGAAAAGGTTGGTTTCATAGCTAGAGCTACTAAGTCATGGCAAACGCCAAAGTATTTGTTTTCTGATGGATTTAAGAAAGCGAATTATTTATATAATTATGATAAAGCGCTAGATAGGTCGCTAGAAACCGCAACCCTTTTTCTCGTAGAAGGACAAGGTGATGTTTGGAGAATGTATGAAGCTGGGGTCACAAATTGTGTTGGGCTTTTTGGTAAAGACATTTCAAGCAGACAAAAAGATCTACTGTTAAAAAGCGGTGCAACTAAAATAGTCGTGCTTACGGACAACGACCAAGCTGGCAGAGAGTCAAAGATAAAGATACAAAGAGAGTTATTTAGGTCATTCAATTTAAAGTTCCCAAAGATTGTGGGTAAAGATATTGGTGACATGTCAATAGAGTCCATACAACAAAATATACTTTACGATTTAAAAGGTAGTTACTGATGATTTTAGGTATTTCTGGCAAGAAGCAGGCGGGTAAAACAACTATTGCCAATATTTTTCACGGGGCTGTTTTGAAAAAGAATGGCATGGTGAAAGATTACAACGTGAGCGAAACTGGTAAATTAATTATCAAAACGGTAAACGCTCAGGGGCAAGAAGGGTGGGGCGAGTTTGACATTGAAAGAAAAGATGAACAGTTTATTGAATACGCGCACTACAATATGTGGCCGCACGTCAAGTTATATAATTTTGCTGACTCCCTAAAAGACATGTGCATAAACTTGTTTGGATTTACATACGAACAGGCATATGGAACTAACGAACAAAAAGAAGAATTGATTCCACACTTACTGTGGAAAAATATGCCAAGAGGCAGAGTTGGCAAGAAACAACCAAAAAGAGAAATGACAGCGCGTGAATTCATGCAATTTTTTGGTACAGATGTTATGAGAAAGATGCACAACGACGTTTGGGCAAACGCCTGTTTAAATAAAATTACTAGAGAGGGTAGTGATCTTGCTATTATAGCAGATGTCAGATTCCCAAATGAAGTTGAGGCTATCAATAAAGCTGGTGGCAAAGTATTGAGATTAGAGAGGGATGTTCATGAAGATAACCATGATAGTGAAACTGCGTTAGACGTAAAGAAATACGATCATAGTAACTTCTGGCATGTGCTTGACAATAGAGAGATGACTATTCAGGATACTATAACTGAAGTCAAATCTTTATTGGAGAAAATTGAATGATTGTTACCTACATCAGATCGTCAAGTTATAACAACTATGACTTCTGTCAAATGCAATACTTCCTGACCTATGTTTTGGGTCACAGATCGGATAGTAACAAAAAAGCTGACATGGGAACTATGGCGCACAAGGTCATGGAGATCTTAGCGGGTCTTAAAAAGTTTCAGCAAGACAATCCACGTAAAAAATATCTAGAGATTGTAGATGACAAGTGCGCTAAAATTAGAGTTCACAAAGATAGGTTGTATACGGACGACTTTGTTAGCGAGATGTGCGAGTTGGCTATTGACGCATACGCAAAAGATTCTATTCACAAGTTTTACCCAGCAGATAGGAAGGTTGTAGTTCAGACTGTTTTCACTTTCCTTACCCATTCTGACGGGTTGTTCGATCCACGACAGAGAAATATTTACCACCCAGAAGCGCAGTTTGATATACCAATTGAAGAAGACTGGGCTAAATTTGATTATGAAATCGACGGCAAAAAAGTCTCTGGACAGTTGGCAATTAAGGGGACTATTGACTTGACAACCCTTATTGCAGATGATACAATAGAAGTTATTGACTGGAAGACTGGTCGAAGGATGGACTGGACAACTGGTCAAGTAAAAGATTACAAAAAACTAGAGAGTGACCCTCAACTATTACTGTATTTCTATGCTATATCTAAATTATATAAAGATTTCCCTAATAGAATTATGAGTATTTTCTTTTACAAAGATAAGGATGGTAAAGTAGATCCTATGCCATTTAGTATTTGCTTAGGGCCAGAAGATGAGAAGAGATTCTTAGGAATGTTGAAGAAAAGGTTTGAGGAGATACGTGACAACGTACTACCCCAACCACTAAGGTCGGATAGGTCTAGCTTTAAATGTCAGAAGCTGTGCCACTTTTACAAGAACAATTGGCCCGGAACTGATGAAAAAATGTGTATATTTATAGAGAAGAAGTTAAAAAAAGACGGGATGGACAAAACTATCCAAGACTGTACCAAAGAAGGGTTTTCAATAGGTTATTACGAGGCACCAGGATGAAAAGAAGAGATTTTATTAAGGTTGGCGCAAGCACCTTCGCAATCGGTAATGTTACAGCATCTTACGCTGATGAAAGCAAGAAGGATGATACAGCAGTATTATTCCTTTTTCTTGGGGGTGGCGCTAGCCACATCGAAACCTTTAACCCCATACCACTTGCGCCTGCCGACAGAAGGTCTGTGACTGGAGCTATCAATACTAACGTAGCTGGTGTAGAAATCGGTGGTCTGTTCACAGAACTAGCGAAGCGTGCCGATAAGATTGCAATTCCTAGAGCGTTTGGTCACAGAGATCAAAATCACGCATCTGCTGTACACTGGGTTGTGACTGGTGAAGCTAACTTTGGCACTGGTTCTAGCTCAAAGTGGCCTAGTTTTGGAAGCATGATGAGCAAGCATCACGGGGTGAATACTGATGATGGCTTACCTACCTATGTAAAATTAGGACAATACGACCATAATGGTGCGGCTTGGCTTGGCGGAAAGTACACAGGTTTTGATGCCACAAGGGAGGGTCGCAAAGACCTGCAACTACTTGGCAAAAGCGAAGATTTTCAAAGAAGGCTACACGCCTTGAATGTTATTGACAACGGATTTATTGCTAAAGAACAGCAGATGGCAAAAGATTGGAGCGATCTTCGTAACCAGTCCGTAGATATTATTCTTGGTAACGGCTCTAAAGCTTTTCGCTTTGAAAACGATAAAGACTACGATAAGTTCAAGGATGCTACACTGGGGCAGGATGCCCTTACAGCAATTAGGCTACTAGAAGCTGGCTCTAAGTTTGTCTCATTGAGCTACGGAGGTTGGGATATGCACACTAATATCGCAACTAGCCTACAAACCAGACAAGTAGAACTAGATCACTATCTAGCAAAAATTATGGACACATTAGAAGCCAGAGGTATGTATGAGCGAGTTATGCTTGTAGTCACTTCTGAGTTTGGACGTACACCAAAAGTTAACGCAAACCAAGGACGAGATCACTTTGGCAAATTATCGCCACTAATGATTAGCTGCGGCAGCTACGAGATGGGTAGGACAATCGGCACTTCTAGCCCAAATGCTGACGATTTTGACCAAGGAAGATCCACGCCAGAAGATTTAGCTTGGACTATTTACGATCACTTAAATATGCCAAGAAACGCAAGATACACCGCGACCGATGGTCGCCCACATAGTTTAGTTAAAGATGATTCTAAAAATATTTTAACGGAGATTGTATAATGCCGATTCCATCCAAGAAAGACGGTGAAGATAAAAGCGTGTTCATGAGTCGCTGCATGAGCGATCCAACTATGAAGTCTGAATATAAAGACGGGAAACAAAGAACCGCCATTTGTATTAGTAAGGCTACTGAAGGTCTTGATTACCTTGAGGCTGGTGACTTTGCTCACTACTTTAATACCTACGGATACACAGAGGAAGTAACTGAAGAAAATCTATACATACCAGAAGAATCTGAATATGAAGACTGGGGTGAAGAAACAGAAGAATGGGACTGGGCTTCAGAACGACCTGGGCTTTGGGAAAACATTCGTAGAAAGAAAGAGCGCGAAGGTAAAAACTATAAGCCTGCCAAAACAGAAAAAGAAGGCAGACCCACTCAAGAACAATTAAAAAGAGCGCAATCTGCTACAGATGTATTTGACAATCCGGGAGAAGCTGCAAAAAGAGCAAAAGAACTTGGTCTTACGGGTGTTCACAAGCATGGCGATAAGCAGTTCATGCCTGGGAAAACACATGAAGAGTACATGGCAGCGATAAAGAAAAGTAAAGCTGAAGAAGCGGCCTCGTATGCAGATCACGCAGAAGCAGATGAACCGGGGCCAAAAGATCCCCGTAGAACTCCTGCGCCAAAAAAAGATCAGAAGAAAGGTTCTAAAAAGAATAAGCCAGACAGTGCAAAAGATGGTTCTGGCAAAATTACTTTTAGTAAAGAAGTTACCGCTCAACTGGCAGCAAAAGTCAAAGAGCATAATGCTAAAGGTAAAGGTTCTAAAGCTACACTGGGTATGCTAAAAGCTGTATATCGTAGAGGTGCTGGAGCGTTTTCAACTAGCCATGCGCCAAAGATGAGTCGTCACGGTTGGGCAATCGCTAGAGTAAACGCCTTCCTGAAGCTACTTAGAACGGGCAGGCCGTCTAACCCTAAGTACACTACAGATGATGACCTGCTACCAAAGGGTCATCCTAAGAAGAAATCTTCTGCAAACTTTGAGTATCAAGACCCACAAACTGGTCAGATATATAAATTTGAAAGAAAGGGTATTTACAAAAAAGATGATAGATTTTTGGTCTACAAGGGTAGAGCAGAAGTAGAGTATGCTGAGTCTGCTGAATATCAAGGCCGTAAAGTAAAACTTGGTAAACCTTTTAGAACTCCAAATGGTCCAAAGAAAAGCTCAGTGTATGTAAAGAACGACAAAGGTAATGTTGTGAAGGTAAACTTTGGCGATCCAAATATGAAAATTAAGAAGAGTGACCCTGGTCGTCGCAAGAATTTTAGAGCAAGGCATAATTGTGACAATCCGGGACCAAGATGGAAAGCAAGGTACTGGTCATGTAGAGCTTGGTGATGTCATGATACACGATGTAACTCCAGCAAAACTATATAAAATTAACGACAAGCATAATCTTATTGTTATTGAAGATAGAGATGGAGAGTTGCATAATTTAATTTTCTCTAATAGAGAAGTGTTGAAAGGCAGGTTTAGAGGGGCGAGAGACAAAGATAGAACACCAGAGTACAGGTTAAAATCATATTACGGTGTTGAAAATATTGTGACGTGCGCTCTCGTCTCTCTTGGGTTAGGAATTTTAATAGGATATTTTTGTGGCAATCTATAATTAGATTGAAAAATCCTGCTACCCAGAATATAATATATTGAACTTAAATTGATAGGAGAATATTGAATGACTTGGTTCCCGTTATGTAATTACACACATTACTCACTTCTTCGCGGCTTTTCTAAGCCAAACGAACTTGTAGCAGAATGTAAAAGTCGTGGCTATGTAGCTTGCGGCATTGCTGACTACAAAACTATCTCTGGTGCTGTATCATTCTACTCAGCTTGTAAAAAGAATGATATCATGCCAATCATTGGCTGTAGCTTTGATGGGTTTAGTCTATTCGCTAAAAATAAGAATGGATGGTATGAACTTATTGAGCTTGTGTCATCTATCAAAGATGACGAAGTAGATAGCGCCCTGTTAAGTAAAGCCACTAAAAGTAAAAATTTATTCAAAGTAACACCCAGTAAAGACTTCCCAGAGTCCTACTACGTAAACAAAGAAGATGCCGAACTTCACAGAATACTTTTGTGTTCTAACTTAAAATGTACAATGGCAAAAGCCAAAGATAAAGTCAAGGATACACCTCTGCAAAAGTTCTTTGACAAAGATGAATACTACCTTAAAAATAATTCTACGAAAAATACATACTTTGATGACATACTAGAAGAGTGTGAAGAGTATAATATTCTTAATAATCCAATGCTACCCTCATTCCCTTGTCCCAACGGGCAATCAGAAGAAGATTATCTGCGCACGTTGGCTAGAAAAGGCTGGACCAAAAAGCTGGGCAAGAAATTTAAAAAGGGTAGTAAAGAGTGGGACATCTATGGCGACAGGTTTAAGAAAGAGTTTGAGGTTATCAAGGAAGCAAACCTATTTGGTTACTTTCTAATTGTTAGTGACATCATTAGACATGTAGAAAGCAAAGGCTGGATGGCTGGGCCGGGACGTGGTTCTGCTGCTGGCTGTCTAATCTCTTACCTTATTGGCGTTACGCAGGTTGATCCTGTAGAGTTTGATTTAATTTTTGAGAGATTCTATAACTCTGGTAGAAATACTGATGGTAATGTTTCTTTACCTGATATTGACATGGACGTTCCTGCTGGCAAAAGAGATGATGTTATTGATTATCTTCGCGAGACTTATGGAGCAGAGAGAGTTAGTCAGATGCTCACGTTTGGCAGACTGCAAGGAAGAAGCGCGGTTAAAGAAGTTCTTCGCACATATCAAGCCTGTGGTTTTTCAGAAATGAATGAAATTACAAAAGCAATCCCAGACGAAGCGGCCATCTCTGACCAACTATCACAGATGGACGATGACGAACGATCTATTATTAGGTGGGCGTTGATAAACAACCCAGAAGATTTACGTGGATATTGTTTTATAAATGATGACGGCGAGCTAGAAGGTGATTACGCTGACATGTTTGATAAAGCAATTAAGATAGAGGGAACATTTAAGACTCAAGGTAAACATGCCGCTGGCGTAGTTATCTCGGCAGAACCTTTGCACAAGGTCTGTCCGATGGCTACTCAGAAAAATGCTGACGAAAAGATAGCTGGACTAGAAATGTCAGATCTAGAATCTCTTGGTCATGTCAAGTTTGATGTGCTGGGGCTATCTACTCTTGATAAGGTTATGAAAATAAAGGAAATACTAAATGAATCGTGATATTATTGTCTTTGACTTTGAAACGGGCGGCAGAAATCCATTGACATGTCAACCTACACAGGTTGCTGCTCTGGCTCTTGATGGCAGAAACTTCAAGCTCAAGGGTACGTTTAACAGTGAGATTTGGGCTGAGACCGACGACGAGAAAGCTGTTGCCGCTGGGCTTGGTCCAATTGAAGATGGCGCACTCAAGGTCACTGGCAAAACGCGAGAAGGTATAGCTAAAGCGCCAAAGCCAAAAGCTGTATGGTCAAAGTTTTGTAATTTTGTAAATAAATACAATTGGAAGGGTACATCCTTCTTTGCTCCTATTGCTGCTGGGTATAACATTCTTGGGTACGATATGATTATCGTAGATAGATTGTGTAAAGAGTATGGACCTTGGGACAAGGAGCGGCAAAGGCAAAAGCTATTCCACCAAATTTATAAAATTGATATGATGGATAACATGTTTATGTGGACAGAGGGAGATCCTAATGTAAGATCTATCAGTATGGATAACCTAAGAGAAAGAATGGGCTTGTCAAAAGACAACGCTCACGACGCTCTACAGGATGTTAAAGATACCGCTAATATTATGATTAAATTTATGAAGACTCACAGAGCAGTCTACAGGAACTTGAAAATTGAGAAAGCATTTGCAGATGGAAACACTTACGTTTGATTATGATGATGAAGGGGCTTGGGACTTATTTGAAGAGGGTAGAACCAAGGGCGTATTTCAACTAGAAAGCAACCTTGGTAGGTCTTGGTCAAAGAAAGTTAAGCCTAAAAACTTAGAAGAGCTTGCTGCGCTGATTAGTATTCTGCGTCCAGGTTGTCTTAAAGCAATCACTGACGGCAAATCTATGAGTCAGCACTACGTTGACAGGAAGCATAAAGTAGAGGAGGTCACATATCTACACGACTCTCTTAAAGATATTCTTGAACCCACTTATGGAGTTTTGATTTATCAAGAGCAGTGTATGCGCATTGCGCAAAAGATCGCTGGGTTTAATCTACAAGAAGCTGATGTGCTTCGTAAAGCTATTGGTAAGAAGAAAGCAGATCTTATGGCAAAAGTTCGCAAGGACTTTATCGAGGGATGCAAGAGACTCAAGACTGTTGACGAAGCAACTGCTGATGAAATCTTTGGTTGGATTGAGAAGTCTGCTAGATACTCGTTTAATAAAAGTCATGCCGTTGCATACGCTATGAACTCCTACCTTAGTGCGTGGTACAAAGCCAATTACACTAAAGAGTTTTTCTTGTCGTACTTGATACACGCCAACGAGAAGCAAGATCCTCATCAAGAGATTTATGAGCTTGTTTCAGAGGCAAAGCTGTTTGACATCGAAGTTAAAATTCCAAAACTGTCTGGATGGGCAGAAGAGTTCTTTATTACAAAAAAAGGTATATACTTCGGTGTAAAAAATGTAAAGTCTCTAACGGGTGTTAATGGCGATAAAGTTATTGATGCTATTCAGAAAGTGTCGGAAGATATAAATAAGTCCCCAGGTAATCTTACTTGGATGGATATTCTTATACATCTGTCTACAAAGATTAACTCCACTGGCTTTAAAGCATTATGTTCTATTGGTTTCTTTTCCACAAAGGTCACAGGTATTAGCAGAAACAAAGCGCTTTACGAATACTTAATCTTTAGGAATTTGACCAAGGCTGAACTTAAATGGGTGACTGAGAATTATAAATCTAGAAAGTGGAAAACATTAACCGAGTGCTTTACACAATTAGCCCCTACTAAAAAAGAAGGTGGTGGCACAAGTAAAGCCTCTAGAAGTCAAGATATTCAGAATGAAATCTGCTTTTTAGAAAATCCACCGTATGAACTTACAGATGATCCGTCTTGGATTGTCGAGCAAGAAATTAAGTTTTTGGGCTGTCCAATCTCTATTTCTAGAATTGAGTCGTCCGACACTTCTTCTTCAAACACAAGCTGTAAAGAATTGCTGGATGGAAAGAAAGGTGAAAACCTTTGCGTTGCGGCTACAATCAACAGAGTGGCTGACCACAAGTGTAAGAATGGAAAGATGATGAGTTTTCTAACTATAGAAGATGAAACATGCTCACTAGACAGTGTTGTTGTATTCCCTGAAACCAGAGAGAAATACCAATACGTACTATTTGAGAATAACAATTTATTGTTGTGCGGGAAGACAGATAAAAATAATTCATTTATTATTGATAAAATACATGAAATATAGTTCTGACTAGAGTATAACAGGTAATACATATTTATTTTTGGAGGATCTGATGAATAATTGTACATTTACGGGGTATGTTTTGCATGACCCACAAATTGAAACGGGAGAGCAAGACGGCGGTGCTAGCTGTTGCACGTTTAAAATGGTTACTTATGAATATAGAAAAAACAAGATGGGTGAAAAAAAGAAAATACCAACGACGTTGACTTTCCAAGCTTGGGCGAGTGGCGCTGAAACCATTACAAAATTAGCCAAAAAAGGTACTAAAATGACTGTCTATGCATCCGCAAGAAATGGTGTCATGAAGACAGACGCTACTGACGATGTTGTATTTAGAGTTAATGAATTTGACTTCGGCTGTTTAAACAAGGAATAAAATGAGAAAGAAAAGAATACTATTTTGCTCTGAGGCTACTTTTCTTAATACAGGGTACGCCACTTATGCTAGAGAAATATTGAACTATCTACAATCTACAGGTAAGTATGAATTAGCGGAGATGGCGGCTTATGGAGAGAGAAATGACCCTAGAGCAGCTGGTATTCCTTGGAAGTACTACGGGGTAGTACCTAATCAAATCAATGAACCGAAAGCTTCTGAGCAAGAGCTACAAGCCTACAATGCAACTCCATCGGCCCAGTTTGGGGAATGGATTTTTGAGCATGTTTGCTTGGACTTCATGCCAGACGTAGTATGTGATATCCGTGACTTTTGGATGCTTGACTTCGCAGAGCGATCCCCATTTAGACCTTACTTTAAGTGGGCCGTAATGCCAACGGTTGATGCTAGACCGCAAGCTCGTCAATGGGTGGCAACGTATGCTAGCGCCGATGCCTGCTTCACATACTCGGATTGGGCGGGAGGGATCTTAAAAGATCAGTCAGGCGACAAAATTAACTATTTAGGTAGCGCCCCTCCGTCTGCCCATCCTGCATACAAACCTGTGGAGGACAGGAGAAAGCACAAACAGTTTATGGGTCTTGATCCAGATGCCAAAATTATTGGTACGGTTATGAGAAATCAAAGGCGCAAGCTGTACCCAGACTTGTTTGAGGCATTTAAAAAGTTTCTTGACAAAGCTGAAAATAAGAACTATTATCTATATTGTCATACATCATATCCAGATTTAGGTTGGGATATCCCTGAACTATTAAACGAATACGGTATCTCATCTAGAGTATTATTTACGTATATTTGCCCTGAGACTAAAAAACCATTTGTGTCTGTATTTAAGGGGGCTATGGCTCAGTCGCCTTATACTGGCAGATTTGGCGCTACTTTGTCCAATGTAAAAAATGGACTAAGCTATGAAGAACTATCTAATGTGGTAAACTGCTTTGACCTATTTACGCAGTATGCAAACTGCGAAGGTTTTGGTTTGCCACAGGTAGAAGCTGCCGCCTGCGGAGTACCTGTGTGCGGAACGGACTATTCAGCTATGGAGAGTGTGTTAAGAAAGCTGGAAGGCTACCCAATTAAGCCCAAGGCTCTATACAAGGAATTAGAAACTGGATGTCTACGTGCTGTACCAGATAACGATGCGGCGGCAGGTCTTTTCCTAGACTTCTTTGAAAATAAGACAGAAAAAGAAAGGGTTGCAATTGGTGAAAATACAAGGAAGATGTTTGAGAAGTACTACCAGTGGCATTTAAGTGGATCTCAGTGGGAAAGTTATTTTGATAGCTTTGAACCTGTGCCGTTTGAGCAATCTTGGGGTTCACCACCAAGAATAACACAGCCATCGCAAAAGCTAGATCTATCAAAGACTGGAGGCGTTTCTAGTGTTCAGCTAGCGAAGCACTTGATCGTGGATGTGCTTGGTGAACCAGAAAAGCTAAACACATTTTTTGAGGCAAGACTGACTAGGGACTTGACATACAAACAAGCAACCTCCTCTACTGGCGGTATGTATTTCAACGAGTCTTCTGCTGCCTTTGACGGAATTAATCGCAGACAACCGTTTGATTACGACATTGCATACGATCAAATGGCAGGACTGTGCAACAGAAGAAATCAATGGGAACAGAAAAGGGTTGAAGTTATAAAGGAAAGGCAACAAGCTAGTGTTTAATGGTCAGGTAAAGCAAGATTTATTTGTAAATAAAATCTTACAAAAGAATCAAGGGTTTTTCTTGGACATAGGCGCTGGCACTGGCGGTCTAACAGGACGACCAGTAGAGTTCTACAGCAATACTTATTTCTTTGAAAGATACAGAGGGTGGAAGGGTATTGCTATTGATTACGATCAAAACTGGTATAACAACGTAAAAAATAAAAGAACTAGCACAGTTAGTTGCGTAGACCTATTAGAAGTAAATGTAAACCAGCATTTAGAATCACTAAATTGTCCAGAAGATATAGATTATATTTCTCTAGATGTAGATGACGCTCAGTGGAAAGTGTTTAATGAATTTGATTGGGATAAATATAAATTTAAGATATTGACCTTAGAACATAATTTATTTCAATCTCAAGACATAGAACTACAAAGTCATACTGACGAACATAAAAGCAGAATATTAAATGAATACAATGTATATAGAGATGTTCTTTCTAGCAAGGGATACAAGATATTGTGGGGCAATGTAGTCTTAGATGGCTATGGTCCCGTAGAAGACTGGTGGGTAAGTGAAGAAGTTTATAATAAATTTAAACATTACGAAAAACATGATATAAATTACAAAGAGGTTGATAATGCGGATTTTATACATAGCGCACTATAAGGAATTTGGCGGTTGGTCGCAAGCTGCAACTGATAATATTCTTGCATTAGATAGCGTAGGTGTTGACGTAGTTTGTAGAAACGTTACGTTGACTCAAGATAAACAGGATGTTCATCCAAGGCTTTTGCAGCTAGAGAAAAAAGACTCCAGAGATTGTGACATCTGTATTCAGCATGTTCTGCCACATCACTATGTTCGCTCTGACATGTTCAAGAAAAACATAGCGTTTATGGAAACAGAGACACTAAGTCTAAAGCATTTGAATTGGTTCTATCAATTAGAAATGATGGACGAGGTTTGGGTGGCAAACGAGACTTCTAAAAATGCGCTACAAGAAGATGGATTTGAAACACCAATTAAAGTAATTCATCACACTTGCGATACGTCAAAGTACACTAAAAGATATCCAGATCTTGCCATAACACAAGCAGAAGGTACTTTTAAATTTTATTATGTGGGAGATTTCAACGACAGAAAAAATCTAGAATCTATAGTTACATGCTTCCACTCTGAATTTGAAGAAGACGAGAACGTTTCGCTTGTGCTGAAGTTTAATAAATTTGGCGTTAGCCCTCAAGAGTTACACAACAAAGTTGTCCAGTACCTAAGTGAAATTAAGCAAAGTCTAAGAATTAGAAATGACTACAAACAAGAGGTTATAGTAACGGATAAAGTTTCTGAAGAAAACCTTTTGTCGCTACATCAGTATTGTGATTGCTTTGTCTGCCCGTCTCATGGGGAAGCTTGGAGTATACCTACACTAGAGGCTATGGCCTTTGGTAATACCCCGATAGCAAGCAACTTTGGCGGACCCTCAGAGTTCATTGACAAGTCTAACTGGCGCACTGGAACGCTGGTGAACGGCGTGTACTCTTGTTGCAAATCAAAAGATGCAGCCTTTCCAGATTTATTTTCTTCTAAAGAATACTGGTTTCAGCCATGCGAAAAACAAATTAGACAGCAAATGAGAAAGTATTACGAGTCGTGGGAAAAAGATCCAATTTCATACAGTCAAAGAAATAGAGTTGCTGGACTAAAGCAAGCGGAGAAATTCTCTTATCAAAACATAGGAAAAATTTTAAAGGATCAATTAAATGACATATAGTACACAGCCAATTATCCAACGAGCTATCAAGCCTAAAAATAAAGAAAGGCTAGACATCTTGTGCTTTGATACGCATGAACGCTGTCAGTCACAAATGGCAAAGACTGGGCATAACTTCTATGCCTTTAGATATAAAGACTGCAAGGTTTGGAATACAAACTTTGCTGAAATACCCAGTAACTACCATCCAATAGAAAACTTGTACGATGATATAGACTTTGATTTTATATTGTCTCAGAGTAAATTTGGGCAACTGCAAATCTCCAAACAGATTCAGCAGCAGTTGGGTTTGCCTATTATACACTTGGAGCATACCATTCCTACTTCAAACTACACTCCTGAGCAAGTAGAGATGTTTAAGAGTATATGGGGTGACTATAATATATTTATCAGTGAGTACGCCAGAGAGTCTTGGGGTTTTGACGAAAACGAGACGGTTATTTGTAATTCTATTGACCATGAATTCTTTAAGCCAATCGACGTAGAGTCGGATGAAACTGTGTTTACAGTGCAGAATGATTTTATTAATAGGGATTACTGCTTGAATTATCAAGGGTGGCAGCGTATAATTAATGGCTTTTCCGCAAAAGTGCTTGGTGAAACAGAGGGTTTATCTAAAGCTGCTGATTCTTTAGAGCATCTCAGAGAAGAGTACAACAAGTGCGCAGTGTATATCAACACGACCACAGAAAGTCAAATGCCAACAGCTATTCTAGAAGCTATGGCGTGCGGTAAGCCCGTTGTTAGTACAGCCACATGTTCTATACCAAGTTTTATTAAACACGGCGAGAACGGCTTTCTCACTAACGATGAAGAGGAGTTTAGGGGATATATACAGCAACTTCTAGACGACAAAGACCTTAGAGACAAAATTGGTCAGTCTGCTAGAGAAACTGTCTTAGATGTGTTTTCAGAACAAAAATATATAGACAGTTGGAATAAAGTTTTTAGAAACGTATACGAGGATTTAAAATGAAAATAGATGTAGTGGGAAACCCAAGCGATGCTATCTCTGGATACAAAGCGGTAGTAATTAATGACGACGGTTTTGTGGATATGTTCGACATTTCTGACTCTGAATGTACAGAGATTAGAGCTAATGGTATCTTAGATAAATTTAAAGCTAGTCAGTTTGAGGCCAGCTTGGTCTCGCTTCTGAAAAAGGTTAGACTGGGCGGAAAGGTTACTCTAAGCGGTCTTGATTGCAATATACTTTCTAGGCAACTTATTTCTGGCAAGTTAGATGAGGTGTCATTTAGCTCAATTGTTGAGCAGTGCAACTCTATTTCATCTCTAAAAACCGTGTCTAAAATTATTCAAACACAGGGATTAAAAATACAAACGCAAAAGCTTTCTGGGTACACGTATCAAATTGTAGCAACAAGAGGTTGATATGTTTAACTGTGAGGGATGTTGTTTTGCTAAAGTAGAGAATGGACAGCAAGAAAAATGCTTGGCAGATAAATATAAATACGTGAAAGGTGAAGATGCAAAAACTGAAAATGGAGTATTTGCATACGATAGACTGTGTTTATATAAAAGAAAAGAAGATTGGAATAAAGATAAAACAAATGAAGAAAGGCTTGAGATCGCTAGGGATCAACTGTTTCCCAATATAGGTATCTGTTTAGATGATGACAGCGCAGACCCAAATGATTTAGAGAACCTTGTTGACCAATTAATAAACATTGATTACCCCAAAAATAGAATTGGTGTTGTAATTTATTCTCAGTTTAGTAAAGCTGGCGCAAGAATACCAAAAATTTTAAACAAGATGAAATTAAACGGCATAGCCACATGTTCATCTGTTTTTATTATACAAGATAATGTTTTTGAGAATGAAACGTCTGTATTTAAAAAACTAGCAAATGCAACGTTCTTAACAAAACTATCTAGCAAGTCGAAGGTAAACTTTCAAAAGTCTTTTAATTTTATGAACAAGACATTTAATGACGAATTGCAACAGGTGCTTGTATTTAAAAATGAAGACGCATTGTTTTTAGACAAGTCGTATGTTTCAAGGTCTTACTTAGAATATTTAGACTACGGAAAAATGCAAAAGGCGATATACAACAAGGTTACTGACACTGAATTTTTACATATTATAACATGAGAAATGTAACTGAATTTATAACAAGCCCAAAAGACGGCAAAATTAAATTTGATTTAAATAAACATTATAGTATTATTTTGTTTACCGAAAGTCATGGATATAGAATGAAAAATCATGGCGCAGTTCAGTTGACAAAAATAAACGGAACGTGCCTTATAGACCATCAGATAAAAGCTATAAAGTCAAGGTTTAAAAACTTTAACATATTATTATCTTGCGGATTTGAATCTAGTAGAATATGGAGGCACCTAAAGAGTAAGTATGATAAGCTAGACATAAGACTTATAGAAAACCCGCTTTTTAGAACCACTAATTCTTGTGAAAGCATTAGATTAGCCCTTATGAATACAAGCGCTAAAAATGTATTTATTTGCTCTTCATCTAATATTTTTGAAAAACGTCATTTAGATCAGTTGAGTTTTAGCGATACATCTATATTCTGCCAAAGATCAGAAAATAATAAAATGGATCTAAAGGTATATAAAGGTAACGATAACTACACTAAGTTAGACTTTGGCGTTGGCGATTTATCTTGGGTAGAAATGCTGTACCTCGATGGTGAAAAATCCGTAAGTGATTTGTATAACATAATCGACTGCGAAGAATATAAAAGTAAATTCTTGTTTGAGGCTATAAATAAATTAGCAGCAAAGCATGATGTAAATGTATACGAAAATAAATATAAAGAAATAGTAAAACTCGACTCAGCTTTAAAATTAAAGGAAGTAACCTAATGAGAATATTGATACAAAATTATTCGTCCGAATATACAACAGAGCCGTTGTATTTCATGGAGTGTTTTAAGCGAGTTGGCATAGACGCTCACCTATGGGCAGACTCTAACGTTTCTGCTTTTGACATGTTTGACACAGTAAGACCAGATGTTTTTGTTGGACACTTTGCATACCTTACGGAAGATGTCGTAAAATACCTGTCACAAAACAAGAATATCAAAACTGTCATCAATATAACGGGAACAAACTCGCAGCAACTAAAGGGCATAACAGATACCTTTATCGCAATGGGTTTAGAAAATCCAGTTCTGTTCACTAACAATTTTGCGCACCCACATGGGGAATCTGTTCATAAGATTTTACCTTCGCTAGACGTATTCTTGCAAGCTGTCCAGCCGCAGTTTAAAATACCGCTGGCCGTAATTACTAACGATAAAAATGAAGTGGTAGATGATTTTGTCAAGGACAAAGAAGTATATCACTTAATATCTTATGGCAGCAAAGAGGCGTGGTCAGATTATCAAACGGATATCAGGAATTTTTGGGGCATGTCTGCGTGTTATGATGAAGTTACCCTGATTGACGATGGTATGATCTCAACTTCACAATTCTTTTTTCAAGCGACAATGTTGTGTAATAAGTTTAGCGTTACAAGTCAAAGCGCAGAACAAAGAGATGCTTTTCAAGAAATACTTTCTATGCTATTCTCAGCAGAAGAAACTGAAGACAACGTAGAAACTGTGATAAAAAAACAAATCGTTAAAAATCACACATGCTTCAATAGAGCCTCGCAGCTTGCTGAAATTTTAGGTATGAAAGAAGAATCGCAAAAACTTTTAGAGATTGTTAAATGAAATTTACACTATGTATAACTTGCTGGTCTCAAGACGTTCACTTGTTAAATAAAACTCTTTCATGTTTTAGGGTTCAAGAAAGTCAGCCAGATGAAGTAATTATTGTCGGAAATGATCTAAGAGAAATAAAAGTTGACAATGACGCAATAAGAACGTTCACAGAACCAACTCGTCGGTCGCCCTCGTTTAATAGAAACAAAGGCGCAGAGATTGCTTCTGGTGATGTGATTATCTATCATGATGTAGATGACCTTCCACATCCACAGAAAATACACTTTATAAAAAAGGCTTTTCTAGAACATGACGTAGACGCATTTGTACATGGGTTTTCAGAGGGCATGATGTATCCATACAGGTATGGTGATTTAGAAATAGAGCGCATATCAAAAATCAAGCAAGACCAATACCTACACTCTGACATATGTACAGATGGCGACTTACATCACGGTCATCTATCTATCAAAAAAGATTTGGTGACTAAATACCAGTATAATGAAGATATATACTTTGGTGAAGATGCGGACTTTATTAAGCGAGTATTCTTGGCTGGGCATCATGTA
>Ga0213860_10000159_pt1 | contig 26420 bp, 40 predicted proteins | sample PICome_3_FD_160118 | JGI IMG/M metagenome (GOLD analysis project Ga0213860, IMG submission 160118) | Coastal seawater microbial communities near Pivers Island, North Carolina, United States - PICO550 | ecosystem: Environmental > Aquatic > Marine > Coastal | place: USA: North Carolina...
GAGTCAAACGTCTTTGCTTCATGTGTGGTTGAGAATGTATCTCTATATTTACGACCAAGTTCCATTTGGAAAGTGCCCGTAGAGTTAGTATTAACTTTAAAACGATGGATAATTAGACTAGATTGTACATCAGATCTAGCTGAATCACCAGCACCTTTGACAGGATAGATAACAGGGAACTGTACATCCATCTCATAGGCATAACCTACGAACAGGCTTTGCTCAGTAATGGTTAGTGTGCAGGTAGCAGTGGTAGCAGTGCCAACAGAAGCCTGGATAGTAACCACATCACCTGTGGTATAGCCTGAACCAGGGTTAACAATCTGTACTTTAGTTAGGTTACCATCTACATCCACCTCACCAGCAAGCAACAGACCTGTGCCTGTACCACCTGTAGTACCAAGACCAACGAACTTACCAGTGCTTAGGTTAGCACCAACAGCAGCGTTAGTGATTGCAATATCGGTTTGCTCATCCCATCGTCCACGCAACGTAACGGTTGAGAAAGTTGCATCAATTGTATTAATGCGAGCAGGAGTACCACCGGCTGATACAATATCAACAGCAAGACCATCAGCACCATCTCCAAGTTGGAATACAGTTAGACCAGTTGCAAAAGTGGTTGCATTAAACTTAGTCTGATCGTAAGTCCAAGGCAGTGTAAACGTGGTGGTATCAGTACCAGCATCATAAGTCATGTCAGCACTAGGCACCTCACGTTTGTTATCAAGGTACGTAATGATACCTTGGGTAGCGTTGTTAACTACTACAGTACCATCGTTCTGTTTTAGCTCCATCTTTTGGATGGTAACGATATTAACGTCAGGGTTAGGGGTAGTGTCTAAGTTACGTAGAACAGCCCAGTAGGTGTCTCGGATGATGGTGTGGTAGATCACATCCCCACTCATTCTAAGCTTGAACCAGGCGGACTGTAGGCGCCTCTCCGTGGTGTTATAGTATCGATAGCCAAAGATATCTGGAGTACCAGAAGCAACAGTTAGTACAATAGTATTGTTTTTAGATGTAGCAATCCGGTTAATACCAGTTGGATATAGGTTCGATATAATCTTACTTTGCTCAATAACTTCAGGCTGTCCCTCTCTAGGAGGATTAGCCATCTCATATAGTCGGGTGTTACTACCTTCATCATTTAGGAATCCAATGGTAGTACCGAGAGAGAATGGGCTAACGTTCTCATTGTAGTTAAACGATGACACAAAGTTAATCTTAGCTGTCTCAGGTGACAGCACATCGTTATCAGTAGTCAACATGAACTGCTCAGTACGGCTGAACAGCACAAGACCGGTGTTAACTTCAATAGAGTCGAACAGGGTGGCTGGGTTAGGTGACGCAGCTGACAGGTCGATAGGATCTTTTGCAGTGATAGCTAGTGCAGTCGATACAAAGAAGTTAAAGAAGTCACCAGGGCGACTGAGGATCAGGTTCTGCCTAGACAACAAGCCAAGCCTGTTTCTAAACAGAGTTACATTATTGATTGTATTACCGATGAAAGACGGTGTAGGGTTGGTGAGCGTATCACCTACCGTACGTTGTGCATACTCTGTAGGACACACAAGGAATGAACCATCACTCTGACGGAACATGATGTGTGGCATCGTGGTGTTATCAATCGTAGTTGCAACACCTGGTTCACGCCACTCTTCCCATGTACCTTGTCCATCACTGTTGTTAGCACCAGCAAACCTCACGTAGTAATCATCTTCGAGGTTACCACTGTTTGCAATACGCAGTCTGTACTCATGCCTAGCCTGGTCAGGCAACAGGGTAATGTCCTGCACCTCATCGGTAAAGACATTCATGATTTGACGTTCTGGTGTTTCTAGTGAAAAGATACCACCTGAACTTGCAGTAATGTACAATCCGTTACCAATTTTAGTAGCAGCAAAATTAGCTTCTGCATCTACTTTGGTTTTCAAATCATCTAGCAGAGCTTCAACAGTTGCATTATTTTGGTTAGTAGCTGCAGAAATAATTTCAGTTGTTGTACCACCCTGTATGATGTTAAACTGATAGACCTGGTTAAATGCTAGAGTTGTTACTTCAACAAAACCTTCAGCAGTGGCAGCGGGTTCTGTATCAGCAGTCATTGCTGTTACTGTATCCCTGTTTACAAACGCAGTGGTGTCGTTGATAGTCAGGGTTTTAATACGGTCACTATCTGTGTGCTCTAGGTATTCACAGTTAGTGTCAGCAGTAGTAGGAGCAATGGTACCTGCTGCATTCAAGTCATTGATTGAGTGACCAACATCATCATACTTGACGTTAATTTGTTCACCTGCAGTACCATCAAAGAACGTCAGTTCAGCACCAGCGAAACCAGTGATAGTCAGTACATCACCTGCTTCATACGCAGTGTCATCACCAATATCATTGATGAATGCAGAAGCGATAACGCCGGCAGCATTGACAGTTACGTTGACAGTTAAGCCAGTAGCAGTACCGTCTGTAGTATTTGTGGTAGCTACACCGTTGGTAGTACCAGCAGCAAAGCCAGAACCAGCGTTAGTAACGACTACATAATACCGGCGTTGTACTGGTGTACCACCATCAGTGTAATTACGGAGTGGTGCCGCTACCACACGGAACACATCAACCGTACCATCTGTCCTAACAGAACCGATGTACTGCTCGTTAGGATCACGATAAATGTCAAACCATTTACCCAGGTGTGCATTAGCCCCTGTGTCTTCACGTAGAAACTCACATCCTGGACGCTTACCTAGCATCCTGGTGACGTCAGGTAGAGCGTTTACACAATCTTTAACCTGACCCGAAAGTTTAAGTTGGTCAGGTTGTTCTGAGATACCCGCAACATAGCTCGGGATTGTTTGACTAATAGAACTCATCGCCGCAATGCATCAGAAGGATTGAAAGAATGCCACACAGTTCCATCACGCCAACCCATCATGGTGTAGTCACCCTGGTTGCATTCATATTCCATGCAATACGACTGGGCTCGAACTTCATTCTGTTGTAGCATCTGGACTAGTTGTGGGTTAGAGACAAGCTGTGCTGCTGCACGGGTAGCTGCTCTGTAGATAACTAGACGTTTGAAAGGTTGAGGTAAATCTGTAAACTCTAGAAGGTAGACATAATCAAGATCAATAGTACCGTCATTGTTCAGCAAACCTTTGGCTTTAGTAAACTCATTAGTATGCTGCACCTTGTCATACAGCTTACCATCTTTGATAATAACGTTGACATTACGGTTAGCAAAGTCACCTGACATATCAACTTGCAAGACATCACTAGTAACTAGGATTTGATTGTTAGCATCAGGAGTCTTTGTGATGTGAGTTTCAGTGTTGAATGACCAACCCTCACTCTGTACATCTCGGTTACATTCTTGCAACAGTTGGTAGATGTAGGAGATCTCAGGGTTAGCGTAATCAAGTGTAGTAATAGGTGCTTGACCGATTGCTCCCAGCACTTGATTGACTGCGGATAGTTCGGTATCGGTCTTAAATGTGGAAGCGGTCATAGTTATAAAAAGAAAAAGGGGAGCCATAAGACTCCCCAGTATAATCAGGCGGTGCGGTCGATAGCGGGAGTATCAGCCTCAACACCAGTGTAAGCGAAGCGGAGTCCCTGGGTCACAGAGAACACTTCAGAGCGGGTTCCAGTACCAGAGGTATCATTAGAACCATTGAAAGTACCACCTTGAGTTAGAGCAACGGAGTGACGGATGGCTTCATCAAAGCCTTCGCACTCTTTGTCACCACCAGCCAAGGTACCAGTGATAGCACCGTAATCGTTGCCCAGACCAGCGTCAAGGGTTCCGGCTACACCGTTATCACCAGCAGCAGTTGCAGCGTTTGCCATAGTATTAATTGATTAAGATCAGTTAGTTGCGCCGAGTTCATCACCGTTAGCAGCTTTGTCCTGCACACCACCAGACACTGTGCGCCCAATCTCTACAGGAGAGGGAGGGTTCAGAGTGAGGCTGGCGATGTGATCACCAGGGAGCATTGCATTGGTTTGAGTGACAATCCGGCTAGTTCCAGGAGTAATAGCCATGTTAGTCTCCTAAATCAGGTAGCTTGCAGTTCGATAGCAGCAGCAGGGTTCAGAGTGCCGCAGCCCATAGCCATTCGACCCACAACCAGGTCGCCTTGATACATGGTCTTGATGTCAGAACCAGAGGTTTGGATCGAAGGACCCATGGCTTCCACGCAAGCAGCAGCGTCACGGTAGTAGATCAGACCAGCGTGGCTAGAGAAGTCACCACTGTAATCGTTGTTCTCACCTTGAGCGGTGGCCACAGTACCAGCCAGGAAAGGCAGGTTGTTGGAACGCTTGATGTCAATACCAGCAATGCTGTACACACCGGAACCAGCCTGCAGGTTGGTGCCTTGGGTGTCGCGATTCAAAATGTTGGTGTCTACTTGTGAGACCAACGCATAATACTGACGAGGGGAGAGGACAGCCGTGCGCCCGTTCTTGGGCATATTCTTTTCGTCAAGAATGGAAGCGGCTTCAAAGAAGGCGTCAACCAGGGCTTGAGCGTTATACTCGTTGTTGTCACCCAGACGGATCACAGAACCACCGGGCTCAGGACCAGGAGCGGCAGAGATAGGATGAGCTTCACGTGCTGCCAGAGCAATCGTACGGAAGATCTTCTTGTCATATGCCTCAGCCAGAGCGTGACCAATCTTAGCAGAGATCTCGCTACGCAGGGAGTAATGAGCCAGAGTCTCATCGAGGTCATAGACAAATGCGCTGGAGATCAGCAGGTCATCCATGACGATGGTCTTCTCAGCGACGGGGAGACCACTGCCCAAACCAGCTGCATCATCAGCAGAGCCGAGGATAGGCAGACCAGGGGTGTGGTACTCAGCCGACATGCGACCGGTGAAGATAAACTGAGCAGCCTTGCCGTTGCGGAGCTGACGGCTTTGAACGGTGCCCTTAGCGATCGTAGCGCTTTCATACGCCTTGATCATTTCGCCCGTAAAGAGCTTCAGGTAAGTTGCATACTTAGCGTCGTATGCACTGACGGTCTGACCATTGATGGTGACGGTATCACCGAAACCGGTGCGACCCAGACCAGGGTTACGGTTAACAGAACCGAAGGAAGTACCGCGAACTTCATTGTTCGCAAAAGTAGGTACGTTAAAAGTTGCCATTGTAATGTAGAGAATGTATGTTTGACAGTCTCTTAAAGCTTTAAGATATTTAGTTGAAAATTTTTTGTGGTAAAATTCAACGTCTTACCGAACGTTCGGCAATTGGTTATCCCGTAGGGCCAAAAGCCAAAGGAAGGGAGAGTCCGACTCTGAGGTGCTCTCCCAACGTATCACGCAACAGTGATAGTAAGGGTTTCAGTGTGAGGGGAGTTGTCAGCTTGTGCGTTAGTAGCAACAACCTGAAGGACACAAGAACCAGCAGTAGCGTTGGCTGCCAAGTTGCACACACGTGCAGTGTCATCAGTCAACGTGGTGGTGGTAGTCGTGTCAGTCTTAGTCCAAGCATAAGTGGTAGCAACGCCATTCACAGTAGCAGGGAAGTTGTTAGCAGTGTAGTCACTGTTAGTGGAGACAGCCAGGGAGGTGTCACCTTCGACATAACCAACACCCAGGTCACGACCGTAGTCACTCACGGTTGAAATCGGTTGACCAGTGGGGTTTTCATCCGTGGGCTCGCCACGGGAAGTTTCATAGATTGCAGGTACGCGCATAATTAATTACCAATCAGCAAGAGTATTAGCTTGAACAGCGACGCCGATGTTGTTATCACCAGTATCGTCGCCAACAAGGTTATGGCAGTCAGCCAGCCGTTGAGCCATGGAACCACTGTCAGGGTTATCCCCTTCAGCTTGGTTACCAGGAATGAACAGCTGATCCGTTGAGTTGTGGGTTGGATATAGGACACGGAAGGTAGTTGGCATTTCATTAACCGAACCATCAGTAGGGTCAATAGCGCCTCTTCCGAAACGTGATCTAGGCATGTTGTTAATAATAGATTTTAATGTGGTCTATTCCCACCGTCTAGACGGCGAAGGGTGTCCCGTAGGGCCAACGCCAATAGGCAGGGGAGGAATTGCACCTCCCCAAAAGTCTACTTGCCAGATTTAATGTAAGTAACGCCGCGATACTTCAGCTTGGCTTGCTTGACAGCAGCCTTCTGCTCTTTAACGCGAGCTTGCAGTTCAACGGTAGGCATTGAATTTCTCCGAAGTACCACACCCCCGTTCCATGGTGTGGCGTCATGCGTCCAACATGAAAGTCTCTTCTAAGAGTACACGTTGCAGACTATCTTTCAGGTATTTATAATATTCTTGCTCCACAGGATCACCTCCTGCCCACTTATCGTGAGCGAAGGTAACAGCCTTGTGCAGCATCCGTAAAGAGGTGACTGTAAATTGTAGCTCGTAGATGCTTTCTTCCATGTTAGATGAACGTACGTTACTTTAGAAAGAATACTTGACCCCGGCTTTGGTGCCATAGTCATTGGTGCCCTCATTCAAGCTGGCAGACATTTCGCCATACACTTTGAGGTGCTTGTTAGCCTTGACACTAAAACCAACTTTACCAGCAGGTACGGTTTCAGACACACCGTTATCAGGAGTGGTCATGCTAGGACCACCTTCGATGAAGTAATCAAGAGTACCGACTTCACCTTCATAACCGACAAAGAAGTCAGTAGCAGTTTTAGAATAGTCAGTACCAGCGAACTTAGAGGAAGTCTCAACGTTCAGATAGGGACCAGCAACTGCAGGAGCAGCGAAGGCGAGAGTAGAGATAAAGAGTAGGGTGTTTTTCATAATAATAGGTTTAAGCTTTCTTAGGTTTCTTTGCAGTTTTTGCGGAGCGTTTGAAGTTAGCAGCCGTGGGTGCTCCAGCAGCCCCAGGACTCCTCATTTTTTCACCACTGCCAGCAGCAATACGTTTACGCTTGGCGTGGATGTTGGCATACAATCCTTGTTTAGCCATTTAACATTTCCATTTACGTAGGGCTAGAGCCTTCCGGGTGGGCTTACCGTTCTTCTTCATCGGTCCTTTGTTACCTTTCATTCGGGCACAGAAGGACCGCTTGCGAGGACCGCCACCAGGTTGGGGAGCTTTCAGGTTTGAACCTGTTTCACGATTATACTTCTCGCGACCTGCTTTTGTCAAGCCGCCAGACCGTGACTTATGCTTCCCCATCCGTAGACTAACAGACTTTCTTTTTCTTGATTTGCTTGCCACTTGGTTTACCTTTAGTAGTGGGCTTCATTGGTTTTTTCTTGTCACCGTAGTGTCCAGGCATTACCATACTCCAGGAATGATTTGACCAGTCACAGCATACGCTCCAAGCGCAGCCATCACACCGAGCATGGCAAGCCTGCCATTGAGACGCTCGGCGCGTTCGTTATGAGGGATGGAGTTTTCGTCGATGTACATACGTGGTTCAGTGGGCCAGATTTGGGTGTCGTTCATTAACCGATAGCGGGTGAAGTAAGTGCGATAGGTGCAGACTCAGCAGTTGCCAAGTCAAGAGGGAAGTTGTGTGCATTACGCTCGTGCATGACTTCCATACCAAGACCAGCTCGGTTGAGGATGTCAGCCCAGGTGTTGATCACACGACCATCAGCAGCCTGAATAGACTGGTTGAAGTTGAAGCCATTCAAGTTGAATGCCATGGTGCTTACACCAAGTGCAGTGAACCAGATACCCACCACAGGCCAAGCAGCCAGGAAAAAGTGAAGGCTACGTGAGTTATTAAAAGATGCATATTGGAAGATCAAACGACCGAAGTAACCGTGTGCAGCTACGATGTTATACGTTTCTTCTTCTTGACCAAACTTGTAACCATAGTTTTGTGACTCGCTTTCAGTAGTCTCACGAACCAGAGAAGAAGTAACAAGGCTACCGTGCATGGCGCTAAACAAACTGCCACCAAAAACGCCAGCGACCCCAAGCATATGGAAGGGATGCATAAGAATGTTGTGCTCAGCTTGGAAAACCAGCATGTAGTTGAAGGTACCCGAGATTCCCAACGGCATTCCATCAGAGAAACTGCCTTGTCCAAAAGGATAGACAAGGAATACAGCTGTTGCAGCAGCGACTGGTGCGGAGTATGCGACAAAGATCCAGGGCCTCATTCCGAGTCGGTAACTAAGTTCCCATTCGCGTCCCATGTAAGCGAAGACACCGATGAGAAAGTGGAACACCACAAGTTGGTATGGTCCTCCGTTGTAGAGCCACTCATCGAGGGAAGCGGCTTCCCAGATTGAGTAGAGATGTAGTCCGATTGCGTTGCTGGAGGGGACAACCGCTCCAGAGATGATGTTGTTTCCGTACAGGAGTGAGCCTGCGACTGGTTCTCTGATTCCATCGATATCAACTGGGGGTGCTGCAATGAATGCGATGATAAAACAAGTGGTAGCTGCCAGTAGACAAGGCACCATGAGGACACCGAAGTGTCCCACATAGAGCCGGTTCTCAGTGCTGCTAACCCACTGGAGGTAGCGGTCCCACAAAGAGGAACGCTTCTGAAGTGCGATAGTAGCTGTCATTGTTTGATTAATAAGTGTTGAGGTCAGAACGATCTAGTTTATTGAAGATGTCCTGACGGTAAGCTGGATCACTGTCATAGCGTGGGTCATTCATAGCTTGAATAACCTCAGCCTGGGACCGGAATACATCAGCAGTCTGTGCAGTACCCTTACCCGTGAGCATCTCACCTTCCATACCATTCTGGTTTTGGTAAGCTGCCATGAGTCCGTTAACTGCAAGCTGAATAGCATAGCGATTACCAGTCGCTACCAGCTGATCGAATCCCTCCACAAGTTCGGGAGGGAAGTTTTCGTTAGACCACTGCATGAGTTCTGCGTAGCCTTCTTCTCCACCAACTGAGTTCTGGATGGTGCTGATGTCAGCATCTTCTAGTTCCACAGCGGCGGGGTTGTAGTCTGCATTAAGGAATGCTTTGGCAACCTCTTGTGAGTCCATCTCTGCGAACTGAGCCATCAGCTCATCAGGGTTCTCAGCATTCAGGACGTCGTTAACCAGGCTAGACACAGGATCCAGCTCAGCCTCAGGCTCAGCTTCTGGTGCCTCTTGCTCAGTACGAGCTTCGGGGTCACCGAGTTTCTTTTGCAGCTCAATGTAGGCTTGCTCTAGGTCTTCAGCAGACTTGAACTTACCTGCAAAGGTTTGCTGTTCCTCTTGGAACGCCTGTTCTCCAACCTGAATAGCTTCCTGTTCTTCTGCTGTGAACTCAGGTGCATTCACATCTGTAGGATCATAATTAAGAGTTGCCATTATCTTTCACTCCTTTGGCGTGGACTACATTTAGTTTACCCAGTCCTACGCTAGTAACATAGTTAGGACTGCGACCCAACAACGGCTTGCCCAGTTTATCTTTGGGAGCATACTTGTTGATTGGGATTTCTTCTTCAGTTTTTTCGACCTGTGTTTCTACAGGTTCAACTGGTTTAGCCTGCGCCTTGCGGGGGCGGCGGGGCTTCTTCGGTTCCGTCATTTAACTCAGGATTTAGGGCGGGATTTTTACTTGGGTCATTTCCAGGAGCGCTAGCCAGTTGACCAACCTGCTTCACAACTTCCATGTTAGCCTGCTGATTCATCGCCTGCTCTTGCTCAGCTTGTAGCTGCTCTTGAGACTTGATAAGGTTCAGCGTGTCAATACCTTGTGCCGCAGCGAGTCGTTTGATGTACTCACTGGGGTCAATGTACTGCATGATAGCCTGTGGTCCCATCGTCTGTGCGATGGTCATCAGGAATTGTGTAAGAGATTCTCGATCTTGTCCACGTCCTAGTGCATTCACACCAGCAACGATGGACGGTCGGACCAGATCACGAGGTATCTTGGGGATCTGACCCGAACGCTGAAGAACTAACAGTGTCCTGTTTAGATACGGTACGAGGAACTCAACGGTTAGCAGCGAGAAGATCCCGCCTAACTGCTGCTCAAGCTCAAGCTGTGTAAGCCTAACTTCTTCAGCTGTTGTCCGTTCTGACTGTCGGATGTTGAGCACCAAGAACGCATCACTGATTCGTTGTGCCATTGTCTGTGCCATCTGTGCAGCAGTAGCAAAGTCTGCTTGTTTGCCCACAGTGACAGCTTGGATGTCCTCTGGACGTCCTTGTACGATAGCACCATTGCCTGCTTTGGCAAGGGTTTGTGGCTTGGTTGTCGATGATGGTGACACCAAGAATATTACCTTAGCAGCAACTGCTGACCCTTCAACCAGGGCTTGTGACAGTGCTTCAAGTGACTTGAGATCACCAAGGTACTCCTCTACCCTGCCACGACCATAGTCTTCGCCGTCAACAGTGTTGAATCTGAGGACCAAAAATGGGCTAGCATTCTTAGGTGCTGTGCTTTTGGTACCAGGGATCACCTTATCAAAGGCTTCCTGGTGCCAGTTCCAGCGACCACTCTTGCTATCCAATTGGACATAGGTGTACACCTCAACGTCCTGGTCCGATGCGCCTTCGCGTCCTACGTGATTAGGTAGAGGTTCTCGGAGCACATCACCAAGCACCTTGCGGCTGATTTTTTCTTTAGTTACAATCTCGATTACGTTACCATTGCCATCACGGTTGACAACGTATCGATTCAGTGGGTAATGTTTCAACCCTTCTTTACCCATGTAGATCAGTGCATTACCACCGACGATGAGATGTCGTACAGCTTCGTGTACAACCACACGATCACTTGACGCATTGATGAAGTCCATGATCATCCTCTCTACTTTAGAGAAAGAAAGATCAAGTTCACTTCTAATCTGTGGGTCAAGCTCTTCACCTAGCTTGTCATCCCTAACCTGTAGTTTAAAGAACGTGGTTTGGGGAGGGAGCAAGGCAAGCATCAGCTTAGCTGCCAAAGTTGTGACAGCTTTAGAGCCGACTGCTTGCCATGGTGTAGGCAGAGCCTTTCGATCTTGTGATTCGTCTTGTCGGATGAGGTAAGGCAGAGTCAAACGTGAGCATTCAACTGCGACATCGAGATACTGATCCCGACGTGCACGCAGTTCATCATAGCGTGACTTTGCGTTCATTATGCTAGACCACCCATGCCACCTGTACGGCTTCCAGTTGCTCCACCCATACCAAGTGGGTTAGAGAACTGATAGGTGCCTTTGGATACAGCACGCTTAGATTCAGTCTTGGAAACTGAAGACCTAAACTTAGGTTTGTAGTCAGAACCACGCAGAGCACGGTTTGCTTTCGGTGGTCCCTTTGCAATCTGTGCCATCAACTGTTGTTGCTGCTCAGCCATGCGTTGCTGTGCCAGGTTAGCCTGGTATGCAGCATCAGCTTGTGCTTTCTGTGCACCAAATGCTGATTCAAAATTCTGCAATGCCCTACCAGGGTTGTTAGCCCTAGCCACGTTCATTGCGGATGCATGGGAACCACCCATTGCTATTACGTGATTGTAATAGTTTTGTTTAAATGCCATCTTGTTCTAATCGATTAAGTAACCACTCCACTACGGAGCGTTGTCCAGATCGATACATGATAGTTGAGATACTATCACCTGGACCTGGGTTTGTGGGTGGAAAGTTCTCTTCCATCTCTGCCAGGATAGACTTGACGGACATGCCGTAAGTCTCAAGCGTATTGAGGGAGATTGACATTGGAATGTTCAAAGAATGCCGGCATACGTGCCGACCTGGTGTTAGAAAAGCCCTCTGCGATACCCTTTTCAAAAAGTGAATCGCTCTGTGAGTGCCAAAAATTTTTCGCTAAAAACTTATCGGTGTTTTCAGCTTGTAGAGGCTGGAAAACCCAGTCTACAGTTGCTTTCCTTAGTTTGTTGAGAGACTTAGAAGGATTAAGACCTAGCTCACGACATACAAGAGAATTTGTAGCAACATGAATCTGTTCATCTCGGCTAATATCAGCGGAAATCGTTCTGAGACCTGCATCTCCGGCGTAACGGAAGAAAGGAAGCAGACAGAAGAAAACACTACGTTCAGCTACCATAGCCTTAACAATTGTGTGATCTTCATGCTCTTCCCATGCTTTTCTCAGGATCTGTGCCTCTCGTTCTGCTTTTTCATCAGTACCGAGGGCATTTACAGCGTAGTTCAGAGCCAAATCATGGTTTTCTTCATCCTTGATATTCATTTCAAGGATCTGACGTGCTGCATCAGGGATCTCTCCTTTTAATGAGTGTGATATAAAGTCACCCACCGGCAGTTCGAGACAACGGAGAGCCAAGGCGCGGTAAACAGCTTCTTCCGCGCCAGATTTAAGTTTACCTGCTTCAGTCTGTACAGGAGTCCAGGTACGTTTCCTGGAAATTAGTTTATCATACGGGGTCATTCTGCGCAATCACATTGAGGTTCAGGAGTTAACAAGTCCGCAAGGTAATCATCAACATCCGACTCATCGAGCGCAGCATATGCACTGGTCTTGTCCTGGACGTCTCCCATCACTTGCAAACTGTAATAGAGGCTTGTTTGAGGAGACGATAGCCACTCTTCAATGAACGCATTGTCATAGGTTACCTGATCACTCCATGAGTTGAACGAGTATCCGTGAAGAAGTCCTGTTTTTTCAAGCATAGTCATAAGCTGGTCAGCTACAAGCTTGTACGATTCCCAGCCTACTTCAGAAGCGATTTCAACATCGCCATATTCATAGGTTTGGACACCAAAGGTGCCACTGTCACGGTCAACTGACCGAGCGATAGGTGGAGCGATCTCAGGACAGGCAGTGAACCCATCTAGACCGACGCTACGATAGCTGCAGGAGGCCGTAGGAGCGATGGCAAATGCTCTTACCATGTTATGACTCTTGGCGATGGCTGCAGCCTGCTCAATGCCATCCTTGATGGACTGAGCGATATCGTGAGCGGTTGAGAAGTTTACCTTCTCTTGATTAATATCACGGAGAGCTACACCGAACTCTCCATATTTGACTCCGTTTTGGCGGAGCAGGTTGGCAAGTCCAAGCATTCCAAGCCCGACTTGCTTATCAACGTCTGGGCTGAGGTATTCCCCAGATTCTCCAACACCTGTCGTAGGATGGAGCGCACACAACTCGGACATACCCTCAACGAAAGCTTTTGGGATGTCAGAGATAGTACAGGCAGAGAGATTGACATGCTGCAACAAGCATGTGCCTCGTGAAGGCAGGTATACTTCAAGACAGACGTTTCCTCTGATTCGGTTTCCATCTTTGTCGTACCTAATTTTGTTTAACCAGATGTCGCCTTTGCGAATCCCTTGGAGGAGTTCTTCTTTGTAGGGGAACTCGTGCCAGGATTCGGGAGTGAGATTGATGCAGCGTTTAACCCAGGGTAGTTCATGACGTGGTGTTTGAATAAATTCAAGTGAGTCAGGATGGTCGATGTCGAGGTGCAAAACGCAAGCTCCGTTGCGGAAGGTTCCGCCTCTGCGCAACACTTCATTAAGCATAGAGTAGATGCGTCCAAATGACACCGGACCGCTAGCCACTAGTTCATCTGGTCCTTTTGTAGTAACAGTACCTTTGGGTCGAAGATTGGACAGGTGTACTGCGACACCAGCCCCATGGCGCAAAGCGTGACTTACGAATCGCCATGAGGATTCGATCCCATTGACACCGGTCATGCTGTCATCAACCGACATAACCGTGCACGATACTGGCAATCTGGACTCGGGGTTGTCCATCCAGGACTGTACACGTCCTGTGCGAGAGATGAGTTTAGACATTATACTAAATCAGATAAATCGGGTGGTTTGTAGTTAGGTCCTTTAAGAACCTTGCCGTCCTTGCGTTTAACAGGCTTGCCGTCATTGCCTAGCTTGGACATGTTTGATTTGTGTACACGGCGGAGAGCTTGTTCTAGATCCCAGTCCATGTTCTCAGCGTACTGAGCACAGACATAGACAAGATCAGCTAGCTCTTTCAAGCAAGCTTCACGATCAGGGGGATGCATCAGAGCCATCTCTAGATCAGCTTGTAGGAACTCTTTAAATTCCTCAACGATCAAATTCTTTTGTGTAGTCCGCAGGCTCAAATCGTTCGGTATATTGTACGCTCGGCGGAACTCGATCGCTTGGTTGCTCAGGAGTGACATATTGCAGTTCGTTGGTGAGATAATGAATGGCTTTCTCTAGGTCTTCTACATAGTTGTCTTTGTAGCCCGCTCTGCAAATGTATTTTACAGCGTTACCTAGGTGGTAGGAAAGTCCTTGATCACGAATAAAGTCCCATACTTCGATGGTTCCCCTTCGGTAGTATTCTGGCGAGTGGGCCATTCTTTCAATAGTTGTTTAATTGTATTGGTTAGAGCAAAGTTTTGACGCTGTAATGCCATGAAAATAGTAATAATATCTGCCTTCTCAGCATTAGGTAACAGGTCTTTCAACCTACGCAGCTGGAACTCTTGCTCCATTGTTGGTTCGGTTACAGGCATTGGCGGGAGTCCAGAGGATGGGTCGGTGTTCTGTGAGGTCATAGTTTTCGATAGTGAGTATCTTTGCCAGACGTGCATTCTGTAAGGCAACAGACTCATCTAAGTCCTTCTCATCGAAGGCTTTGACAATTGTTTCCCAAGTGTATCCGTCTTTATCAAAAATAGCAGCAGCACGTTTTACGCCTAATCCAGGAACGCCAGCATAACCATCTGTTTGGTCACCTGCCAGTGTCTGAATAAAATGCCATTGCATTCCTTCTTCCTCAGTGATCTCTATAGTATCTTGTAGATTATAGAGAAGACCAGGGATCTGTTTCATATCTTTATCAGGACTGACAATACAATTGCCGGGATGCAGTGTCGCATAGATTCCCATGGCATCATCTGCTTCCAGCTGTGGCATCCTGATAACTTCATATTCAGTTTTTAGTTTTTCAATTACACGTCTATATCCGCAGGGCTTCTTTCTTTGGCGGTGTCCCTTGTAGGAGTCAAGGATAGACTTCCTAAAATTGACACTATCACTAAAGAACAGAATAGTACCGGTGCTAGAAAAGAAAGCATCTTCAATCTTTTTAAGTTCGCGTTTTACAGCCTTGTAAGCCTCACTGAACTTTGAGATAACCATGATGACATCATCACCCCAGTCAATCTCTGATTCACATGCGGCACAGGATTTATAGACAATATAATCTGCGTCGATCAATAATTTCATTTAGTGGACTTCTGCCCAGTTGTCTCCGATTTTGGATTCGGCGTCGATTGGGCATCTAAGTTTGTAGTATTCTCCAGCCTCTCTAGCGCTATGTACCAGGGATGCCGCCAAACGGTCTGCATGGAGCCCGTGGCATTCGTATTGGAGTTCGTCATGTATGAAGGCAAGCTGCGAGCAGCAGATATCGTGAGTGTGATGGTTAGCTATTACCAGCCATCGCTTCGCGATTACGCCAGCAGATCCCTGTAATAGGAAGTTGAGTGCTTTGTGCGGACTATCAAGGAGGACCTTGCGGCCATCAATGGCTTTAACATAGCCCCGATCACCCGCAACTTTAATTGCAGCAAGTAGATCATCAAGTCCAGGAATCGCAGCAACATACGCTGCTCGAATCTCAGCACCTTTTTTCTTAGCTTTGTTGGGAGGTAGTTGTTTGTCATAGGTTAACCCGATCTTAACATCGCCAGCTCCGTACAAAAACGCATAAGTAACATTTTTGACAAGCTTACGGGTGATTCCAATCTTATCAGCATTTACTTGGTGGATATCACCGTTGAGTAAGATGTCTGCATATCTTCCACCGTCGTAACGGGCGAGATAGTGTGCCAACATGCGAAGCTCAATGCCGCTAAGATCAGCGCCGACCATAACTTGACCCGGAGTTGCTGTAAATAATCGTCTAAATTCGGGTCCACTAGGTACCTGGGCTAGATTGGGTTTGTTATGTGCCATTCTAAAAGTGGCACACCCAACAGAACAATGGTGGTGGATGCGACTAGCACTCGTACATAGCTTCAGCCATGCGTTCGCGCCTTCTGATATCATCCCAAGGCTCTTCGTAATCTCCAGGATCCTGTAGAACTGTAGGGAAAGCCCAGTTCCATGGTTCTTCAAAGTCGTCTCGTCGATCTTCGTTTTCCCAGAAGTCGTAGTAGTCTCGTCCTTGTAGCCATCGAAGGTCTTTAGTATCCATGCTATGTGATCCCGTGAGCCGGGATTGAAGGTTTTCAGTCGCGTAAAAGGACACCCTTGAAAGTATCCCTGAGTTTTGTTATTTCGTTTTGGAGTAAACTCTGGTCCTGGGACGTAAGGGAACCGCTGCGAAAGTAGTTCAACAATATCTGAAAGCTCTCCTCGGAGAGAACATTCAAGTTCCCGTGCAGCTGGTTCATCAAAGTACCATCCATGCTCTTCTTGCAGTGTTAGTATTTGTGCTACCTGATGCTCTAGCGTAACCCAGTCAGGTAGGGGTGGAAATGGTCGCATAATTTGCGTGTAACAGCAACGTCTTGGACGCAGTAATCCTGCATCTCTTGGCTCCAGACTTTGAAGTCATTCTCTTTGCCGTAGTCACCCTTGAGTTCAGACAGTCGATAACCGTATGATTCAAGGCTGTGTCTACCATAGAGTTTGGTAGGCATGTCCTTCCACTGCATCTTCTGATCCAGCTGGAGCATGTTTGGATGATACAAACGTGAAAGGATTAGGGTATCAATAACCTCACCTTGTGGGTCAAAGAAAGGGTATAGTTTTTTAAGTACCCTGAGATCATATGAAATAATGTTGTGACCCACGATAGCATCGGCATCGTCAAGCCTAGTAACAGCTCGAACAAGAGGATCACAGTCGCCCCCTTCATTATTGTAGACAACCGTTTGGTCATCATCTGTATCATAGAGGACAATGCAGTGGATTTCGGTGCAATCATGTACTAAACCGTTTGCTTCTAAATCAAAGACAATCATTTGCCAAGTTTGCGTAGTCTCTTTAGCTCTTTAACTTCCATTTTAACGTTTTGAAATGCAGCTTCAGCTTCAAGCTTACCGCCCATTTCTAATGAGACAATGATGTCTACCTTACGCATGAATTGTTCAAGTGCCGATTCGAGCCTCACTTTGTCTTCCATTGATAGGTTTTATCCACGAACTTAGCCCGTTCGACCATCTCGGGCGTGGGTGGTGTAGGGCGGCGGAGATCGCGTTCTGTACTAGAAATCGGTTGCCGCATTGAAATCGGGTTGAGCTTCATACTCTTTAAAAGAACAAGTTGCAAGGTTGTATTCTAGTTTGGCTGCGATGCCAGTTTCGCCAGAATATCTATTTTTAAGGACTCTAACTGTTGTAGCAGAGTCAGAAGATCCGTCTTGTTGATTTCGCTCCAGTGCGATGACTGAATCTGATAGCTGAGCAATTGCAGCTGAGCCACGTAGCTGTCCCAGTGTGACTCGTGCTCCTTCTTCATGGTTCTGATCGGATTGTGTACGGCGCAGGTGTGATACCAAGAACATGGCAATACCAGTACGCTCTACAAGTGAGCGCAGACGTGTCATCGTTTTGTCGATTGTCTTACGTTCATCACCGTCTAGTCCTGACAGTAGGATGGAGAGGTGGTCCAAGAAGATAATCTTGGTGTCGAGCCCAGTGGCAAGGTATTCGATTCGGTTGTAGATAACGTCAGGATCATAACTCCCAAAGCCATCAAAGAGAAAAAGATTCCACTTAGAGAGAGTTTCATCGAAAGCGTGAATAAGTTCTTTGTGATCGTGTTCACCTAGATGATAAGCCTTTCCCAAAGCAGATGACATTAGACCCAACGCAGTCCTGCGATTTGATTCTTCTAATGCCAAGTAGCCAACGCGATTGCCTGCTTGTAGCAGCTGTGTCGCAATGTGCCTACAGAATGAACTCTTTCCTGTGCCCGAGCCTGCTGTAATGGTTACTAGCTCACCGTAACGTACACCATGTAAGAGTTTGTCCAACCCATCGAAGCCATACTTAAAATCACTTGGTGCTCGTGGTGTTGTGACTACTTCTAGTAGTGTACGACCTTCTACAATACCATCTGGTCGATACTCTTTAGCATCCCAGATAGCCCTGCAGATGGCTTCTGTATCATTGTTTTGGAGTGCATCTGATGCATCCTTGTATTGATCTAGAACAGCGATCTTCGCTTTGCCAGGTGGTAGGATGCTAGCGCATTCCGTTGCCGCTTGGCGTCCAGGATCATCGTTGTCAAAGAATAGAACGATTTCCTCATAGCCTTGAAGAAGTTCGAGATTGCGTTGGATTGATTTCTTCGCACTCGCGGCACCGCTTGGGAGCGAGACCATTGGCCATCCTTCCATTGCCTGGTAGCAGCTCGCCGCATCAAGTTCTCCTTCTGTAATAACAATTCGTCTTCCCGCAGTAGGGAATAAATGCTGCCCGAAAAAAGATCCATCAGTTTTACCTTCGTAGTGGAACTGTTTGTCTACTGTCTTGACCTTCGCGCCAAGCAGCGCTCCAGTGCTATCGAGATAATGGAATCGGAGCTTGTCTCCGTCTTTGTGGATTTTGTACTTTCGACAGGTTTTTTCTGATAGTCCTCGCTTCCGAAGCTGAACAGGGTGTCCTCGCAATAGGGGTACATAATCAAATGATGAGTGTGATTCGTTAGGTAGAGTCAATTTGTGACACGAAAAACAATATGTGTGTTCATCGGAATAGACAGCGAGTGCATCACTACTACCGCAATCTGGGCAGGAGTCGTGATGTAGAAACTCGCTATCACTTTCTAGATCAGCCATTCAATAGGTATCTCCTGGAATGACGTCCATTTTATATCGTGCTTGTCGCACCATTGGGCATAAGTAGTTTTGGACTTCTTACTAATTCTATTGTATGGGGTTTGGAAGACCATACGGATATCAAGCTCGGGATTCTGCTTCTTTACATTCTTGACTTTACGCCTGTCTTCAGGATCCCAATAGCCTTTACACTCCAGAAAAACGCCATTAGGAAGGAGAAAATCAGGAGTGTAGTTATGCTGAATAACATAGGGCACTTTGGTGCTTTCGTATTCATAAGAGACACCAAGGTTACATAGTAGATCAGCGACCCGTTCTTCCAAACCGGATCGAAAAGCCATCAGTCATCCATGTGCTTTTCAATGATAGCTTCAACAACTTCAGTTACAGCACGAGACATCTCGTACTTGAAATCATTTTTATCAGCTTTGTATCGGGTGACGCAGATAGGAGGCAGCTGGATGTCAAGCGTACCTTTGTACACACCCGTGATCTCATCTTTGGAGACCGTGTATTGGAAATCAGAAGTCATCGTCAACGGTGGCAGTTTCAGTGGAGGGTTCGAGAGTATCAGCTTTGAAGCCTTCAACCTTATCGAACAGGTTTGATACATCGCTATCGGCTGACTCAGATGATACACCTGCTGCAGCATTAAGCTCAATAACTTGTACACCCAGGAGCTTCAGAGAGCTTCCGTAGGTCACACCATCCTTGAGCACATATGGCTTCTGATAGAGGGCTAGACGGACCTTAGAGCCACCGTAGAGAGGCAGGTCAGGGTTAGTAACCGCTGTACCCTCGCTATCAACGATGCCAGGCTTGTTGTCCTCACCCCAGCTAAACTTAACTTTATATCGTCCTTGCGCAACTTCTTCCCATGGCTCAGGCTTCAGAACTGAACGCTTGGGGTTTTTAACTTTTGACAATCCCCACTCAAGGAGTCGGGCACGATCTTCATCAAGTCGATCGATGATGTCGCTTTCAACAATTGCAGACAGGTTGTATCCAAACTTACCTGGTTGCAGAACAGCCTGAAAACCATCAAGAGTGACGGTCTCAGTCATTACAATGTCATCCTTTTTAGGACCGGCCATGTTAACAAAAGAAATAGGTAGAATTTGTGACATCCTCAGGTTTGAGGGTGCCAATGATGGGTGGCTCAGATGTAGCTCCGATTTGTTCCGCCCATGATTTTAGGTAGTTGTTCTCGGCAAACAAATGCATGTATACCTTTCGGACAATGCCCGATAGATTATCCATGTCGCTAGCACGGCATAAAACCGAGTCGTGAATGACGGCCAGCGGTGCGTCGAAGCGTATTGCAGATAGGTGTAATAGTGAGGCATCCAGAGAATGAATTAGATTGGGAGCTGTGGCATTTTTATGATGTCGCAAGTCCACTTTATCTGAGTCACCAATGGCTGTCGTTACTTTCTGAACTGATCCTAACAACTTCAATTCAATTCGTACTTTGTTTTGTTTCATCAGTTTTTGATGAACGACAAACCCTGAAGGTGTGACCCATTGTAGGTGTTCTTTACCACCTTTAATAGCTTTAGTGACTTCAGCTTCAATCCACTTCATTACTGCCATTGGACCTGGTACGATGACATTCATCGCATCCCGTACGGCAGAAACCGTGAGTGTGAGATCGTCTTTATCAATCTCGACACCCTTATCTTTGAGTGCTTCACGGATGTAGCCACGGTTGGAATGAGGCTTTGCATTGTAAGGCACGGTCATCACTACACGTTTGACCGTTTTCCTGTCCATATACGGTTGTATACTTTCAGGACAGTTGGGTGTAGCTTCAGCAGCGACAACCTTGTATGCGTCTTGTGGTTTATCACCTGGGACAACATTAACTAGTGTAGCTGTATCTTTATCGAGTGCAAGCCCGGCGAGGATTTGTAATCCTGAGCAGGTTGCATCGACAGCAATAGGTAAAGACGTGTGAGTTCTACTGCAAGCTATCATAATAGCATAGTATTCTTCACATGCAGCAAGGAAACACCAAGGCTCCTCAGCTGCTTCCCATTCTGAGATGTTACCAATAGGATCTGTTGCTACTCTTTCAATTAGTAGTTCGTTAGCAACTGCCCATGAGTGTCTCTCAGACAATGGAGCTTTATCTAATCCATTACCGTAGGTTGTTGCAACCTGAAACTTGAGCCAACGCTCAGCTTCAACTGTCACAAAGCAACTATCAGCAAATCTTATAAGTGACTTAGAGAAGTCACAACCTTGTGGTGTTAGAAAAGAGGGGATTGCGTATGCACGACCACGGTAGTCAAACGACCAGGGTAGATAGAATCTGTCAACATTTAGAAATCGTTGTACTAGTTCCATAGTCATGCGGGTTCGACAACTTTCTTTGAACACTGCTGCGTTCTTATTCATTGCCTCTGCCGCAGCTCGTTTGTAAGCTTGACGCGACTCATCATTCTCTGCTATGTCCACTGGTTTGGGTGGTAGTGGTGTTTCATAGACAGGGATGAATTTCCCTACTTTTATTCCCCTCTCTTGTAGGGTACGAGCAACCGACACAATAAACGGATTTAGTGTGTATGCAACTGATTGAATCCGGTTCAAAAAGGCTAGCGGTTTCTCTCCCTGTATTAGGGACGGATTGCCTCTCCTAACCAAATCATTACCGTGCATTAACTCGTTCATAAGGTATCCACCGGCTGCATCATTTGACCATGGTTTAGGTGGAATCAACATTGGCCATGCCATTGGTGCCATCAGCTCTGCAGACGCCATTATATCGTCTTTAACGTCCATGAAAGCAGCGCTAGGTACGATATGAGTGTGTGTCTTTTTACCTAGCCTTTCAAGGCGTTTCTCGAACCATCCAGAGCACTCCATGATGCAGTCTAACAACCAGCCACCCAACTTAACACAGACAGCATCATCCCATCGTTTCCATCTGATGTCGTGCCTGTTCATCAGGGTGCGCATGATTGTCACCTTCTGTTGTGTGCCACATGCTTTGTGCCAGTAGTTTTTCTTCAGTGTGTTTAACAACCCTGGCGCAGTTGTTTCATAGAACCTGATCTGACACTCTTGTTCTACTGCTTTACCAATAGACTTGCATACGTTTTGCACCTTACTAGCATCTTCCTTGAATGAGAATACTTTATCGAAGGTTAGTTTAAGTGCAATAGCAGCACAAGTGTCAGCATCAACATCAGCAAGATAGTGTGCTATCTCTTTGAAAGCAACTCCATTCTTTCTTGCATGGATCCTATCTGTTGTATCGTTAATGCGTGCGACAACTCTAGGCAGCAGACAATCAATGCTAGCAACCCCATAAATACTGGCACTGGCATAATCTTTGGATTCAACACTGTAGGTTTGTTTGTGTAATCGTGATTTACCTTGCTTGATAGCATCACGCTCTAGCGCGTATTGCTTCTCAATAAGTTCCTCACTTATCATCGGCAACCTGCTCCTGTATAAGTTGAATTAGCTCATCACGATGAGTGTGACCAAGAATCTCTTGACAAAGCATCTCAGCTTTCTCCGAGATCTTCATCCTCTGAGATAAACTCAGCTTTGAGTAGGGTGACTTCTTCATCGTCTGCGATTGTAATTTCATTGTCAGGGTTTTGCATGGTCTTTTTGATGAAGGCATTGGCTGCCTTCGCCTGTTTGTAAGAACGTTCCTTGACTTTACCAGTCTTGGTATTGTGTACACGGATGACACAGAGGTGTTCCTCTGGGATGTGCCATCCATGCACTCTCCATTCTACAAAGTCTTCAAATGATAGGGAGTTGAATACTTCAGCAGGTGCTGCAGCAATATACTCCCAGTTGTTTGGAAAGTAAGGTCGCTTACTGTTCGAGCCCATAGGTTACGTTCATTAGTTCAGATTGGTACAGTGTAGCATACTCCTGGGCTTTCCAGGCTGCATCCTCTTCATCCTCAGCGAGGAATGATACAGGATCACCCTCCCTAAGTGTAGCAGTGTAGATGTGTTGTTTGATCATTGACATCAGTTGAGTGCATCCATAGCATTGAGTTTCTTTTTAATCTCTTTGAGAGAGGAGATGTAATAATCTTTGAGACCTTCACAGTCTTTCTTGATGACTGGAGATTTAGCACACAACAAGTTACGGAACAACATGATGTAAGTCTGTGGATCACATGTTACCTTGATTGAATCCTCATTGTCAAGCTCAATGTACAGTTGATCCTCCCATTCAAAGTGATGCAAGTTCATCACGGATGCATCTTGAATAGTGGTTTCGGTGGTAGTTTTCATCAGACAGAAAGGTAGGTGGAAGCGTCTTCAATGTTTTCCATTTGGATGAAGTTCTCTCCATCCTCAGCATACAAATCAAGTAGCTCTGCAAACTCATCACAAAGATCACGATGAGTTAGCATCTCAAAGTCACGGCGTGTATCCTCCTCAGGTTCTTCATCATGGAACAAGGAAAGATAACTGTCAAGCAACCAATCTTTGAATTTCATTTGTTGTTAAAGTTGATGAGATCTTGGTTAATTTTGTTAGCCTTTCGGCGTTGAAAATAGAACAAAATTGCTTTGATCATTTGTTGTTGTAATAACGTTGGGTGATAGAGTTGGCACGGAGCCAGATGATGAGTGTGGACATGATGCCAATCATGCCAATAACAGCAAAGATGATGTTAGATTCAGTGTTGATCATTAGTTTTTTGGGAAGTGTGTGCATACAGCGTCACATAACGCCTCAGTGAGTTCGTCCCTCAAATCCTCATAATCCTCTGTATGTGGAAATACCGCACTGAATCTTGATTCGATAATACAATCAATGTCCTCCATGAGTTGTTCGCGTTGTTTGAGTAGTTCAATCATTGATTAAAGAAAGAAAGTAGTAGAAACAATCATGATTACCTATTTCATGGGCTAGGTTGAGCCACAAATAGTCATCATTCATCAGATACGCTCGAATGTGTGTCCTTGGGTAAATGCATGACGCTCATCATGCTTGTCACTTACATACCAATGAAAGTCTTGTTGATATACATGATTGATGTGTCCAGCAGTAAGACCATTGATGAGTGCGTTCAGTCTTGATTTAGTGGTGACTGATTGCCAGCCACCATCATACACTTGCACAGTGTCCTTGTCAACAACAGCGATCAAGTTGCCGTGCAGATATACGCACGACACCTGACGTGAGTCAGAGTACATAACAGCAGTGTTTGACTTATGCCAGCCACGTTTATCAACAATGGCTTGAATCATCTCGCGTTCAATCTTGCGCATAGTGGCTGTCGGGTGAGTCGTGTAGTCGTGAGTGTGATTATGAGTGTGAATCACAACAGTTGTTGATAATAAATAAACAGTGCTGTCTAATTAGAAATAAACAACACTGTTTAATTAGAATCACGTTGTGAGTGTGCTTTCTTTTAGTTCTTGAACCATGCAAACTGCCTTCTGATACTTATCAACTTCCAGCAGTTTTTCCATCATTACATTCTCAATGAAATCGAGAGTGAGAGGATGAGCTTGTGCGATAAATTCAGTGATAGACATTAGTTAGACAGAAGGGGTAACAGAAACTTCTTTGATGTTGAGTCCACAAAGTTGATTGTAGACGCGATTGGTGATAAGTTTACAAGCAGTTTTTGCGCTTGATTTCTCATGCCAAAATGTCACACACCCATCGTTGGTTTCAACTCTGACGCGATAGTTTGCCATCAAAAATACTCCGGGTAGATGTGTGGATTGTCCATAATCTCATGGACTTGATCTTCAATGAGATACTCTTTGTTCTCATATTCACCAGACATAACTAATATCCGATAAATACTATCGAAGCGTTGTTCTTCAGTCATCAAGTTGTTGCAGGATAGATTGTGCTTTGAGTTCTACATAAGCCCAAACGAGTTTCTGTTTGAGTTGGGTGATATCTTCGCACTGACGAGCAAAGTATGCAAACGAACCCTCATCACCACCAATGCAGTCGTAATACCAATCGGAAAGGAAGTCTTGGATCTCGTCATCGTTATCATCAAACTTAGCAGAAGTCTCACGGTAGTAGATAAAACCAGAGACACCAGCAGACATACCATGCTCTGCAATGTCACGCAGTTCGTCAATATCGAACTCTTCACCGAGAATAGTTTGAACCATGTCTAAACCAACAGTAGCAGTCATGAATTGAAAAGGAATGAGTGTGTGATGTAGTAATGAACACTACAGGAAAGGTTGTACACGACAACCTAAAGTGTAATGATCAGTATTGCAACTGATAGTAATCTAAGGTAACACGTTGATCGTCATCAGTATCTACTACTAACTCAATGCTGTCTTGATACATCTTGCGTTCGGTTCCATTCTTCATAGTGTTGAAGTAACCAACAGCGTCAGTGATGTTATCGAAGTCTTCCCAAACATCAGGCGGAGAGTCATGAAACTCATCGTGAATAAGAATAGAGAAAAGCATTGAGAGTTAGTGTAGAACAGTGATGATCAGTAGCTATCACATAGCAGGAGCAAGCTCAACATACTTAACACCGTCAGCTTTGCAAACGTTGTTGATGAACTTACCGAGTGAACGAGCAGCGTTATCAATGTTGAACTTGACGATAGCGCGACGGCTAACATTGTCATAACGATACACAGCACCAGACTTGAACAGAACAGTTACAGTGCCAGAGATAGCATCGGTGCAGATAGAGTCAACAACAGTGGAGTTGATGTAGTTAGAAGCAGCAGCAGACAGAGATTGGAAAGAAGCGTTGAACATAATAATGAGTGTGTTTGATAGTGAATAAGTAGTCAATGAGATGACTACATAAAACCAACCGAGAGTGGAATGGTTTGAGGTAGTGATCTGTGTTTGTCTGACTCTGTCAGTATAGCAGCTCCAGCTCAGCTTGTGTGGGTTGGTGTGACACTAGCTCGTTTGTCCATGATCAATGCTTGACGCTCAGTGTAGTAATAAGACTCAGCGTGTCTCGTTGCTGGAAGCGTTGGACGTTGTGGCATTGGATTCAACCAGGAGTACATTCGAGCTTGTCTGTCTTGTTGCTCCTATTATAACCACAGCTTGATCCGGTTTGGTGCTGGTGTTGTGCAGGTTGTTAAACTGGTTGCGCGACAGCTGTTGTTGTGAATACGTATTCGTATCGGTGTAACACACAGTACGAAACAGTATAACATGTTTCAACCGGTTGTCAACCGGTAGTGTACTGTGTGTAAACTGGCACCCCCCAGGGGGTAAAAATAGTACACCTGTACTACACAATAGACTTCAGAAATTTTTACCGTTTTTCAACCGGTTTAACTCATCTAACCGGTTTAACTCGGTTACATACGGTGGTACCCAGGTCCAGGGGGTAAGACACTGCTGTAAGTTAACGGGATGTTTAAAACACATGGTGGTCATCATTGTAAACCACAGGACTATGTTACTCATTATACAACCATTTTAGTATTGTCATTTGGTTCTTCATGTACTTCGGGACCAAAACCATGCTTAGCAATGTAGTTAAGATAACCATCATCGGTCTTATCTGTCTCACTGCCGTATTGTTTAACCATTTCATAGCACCAATCCCTTATCTCGTTTACAGTCGGTGTAAAACGTGCTACACCAAACACTGCTCCTACTTGTTTAGGAGTAAACCGTATCTGTGCTGCATTCTTGTAGAAGACACGGAAGTAATTAGGACCGGTTCTATTCCGGTGATACACTACGTTAGTGTTATTGTTGTTCTTAGGGAATGCGTATTCCATCTGTGAGTGGGTAGTAGTAGTATAATAAGAGT
>Ga0213860_10000162_pt1 | contig 26189 bp, 36 predicted proteins | sample PICome_3_FD_160118 | JGI IMG/M metagenome (GOLD analysis project Ga0213860, IMG submission 160118) | Coastal seawater microbial communities near Pivers Island, North Carolina, United States - PICO550 | ecosystem: Environmental > Aquatic > Marine > Coastal | place: USA: North Carolina...
GCCCTGCCTTGCCTCGCCTTGCCGTGCCCGGCCTTGCCTAGCCATGCCTGCCCTGCCGTGCCGTGCCAAACCCAGCCCAGGCATGCCACGCCAAGCCTTGCCATGCCTGCCGTGCCTTGCCCCGCCTAGCCGTGCCTCGCCTTGCCGCGCCAAGCCCGGCCATGCCTTGCCATGCCTGCCATGCCGTGCCGTGCCGCGCCACGCCTGGCCAAGCCATGCCTAGCCTCGCCTCGCCGCGCCTCGCCTGCCGTGCCGCGCCACGCCTGGCCAAGCCATGCCTCGCCGCGCCTCGCCTCGCCTGCCTCGCCTTGCCGTGCCTAGCCTTGCCCGGCCACGCCGCGCCTGGCCTAGCCAAGCCTTGCCTTGCCTGCCATGATCACCTAAACACTAGCGGCCAAATTTGCTGCATTAGTGATATGTTTAGCAAGTTGCTTCACTTTCCGCTTCGTAGCGGCTGGCATTTGTTTAGCGTCGGTCAGTTCATTTACTGACTTTTGCATTCCGTTCAATTGGGATTGCAACCGTTTTAAAGAATATTCCCACATCTCGGTGTCTTGCAATACTAAATCAATAGGCATATATTGGCGCTCATCGTCTTTTATCGTTAGGACGTATTCACGGCGCTCAATTTCCGCTTCCTTAATAACTATTGACCGGGTAAGAGTTCCGGCTTGGTTTTCGCGAAACTTTTGAGCCGCCACGCTATTATCCCACTCAAAAACACTGTGTAATGGATTCGATTTACTACGGGCCTCGTCTACGATCACCGCAGGCGTTAATTTTCCCCGTTCACGCCTAATTCGATCCAGTTCTTTTTTTGCCGTTGGGGCATCAACTCCGCTAACCCGATAACCGTTAATAAATTTAATAATCATATTACTTCGTTTTAATGGTGAAAAGTCCATACCCAAGGCCGTTGCTTTTTTTGCTAAACGGGCGACCTTCCCCGATCCCGACTTGCTGCCCTGCCCTTAAAAGAAGATTATAAACATCCTCGGCGGTAAATTGGCCTTGGTCAAATCTTATTCTAAGGATTGCGCCCCATTTTCTCCACATCGGACGTACACGAATATCTGCGACTCCGGTAGCATTCCTGACGGCTAAAGATGTGGGTTCCGGCGGATTGCCTAGAATTTGTACTAAAGGCGTTCCATCTAACTCATCATATCCGTCCGCTTCAATAAAGACCGACATTCTAGCGTGAGTCATTTTAAAGCCGACCATTCGACAGGCATCAATACAGGCATTCCGAAAAGCGGCGGCGGGAATGCCGTTCCATCCATCTTCTGAAATGTGTTGAGCCTGTTTAAAGTCTTCGTCAAAATCACGCGCCTTTCTTTTCTTTTTTGAAGTTGATGTGCTCCCGGCCTCCATCTTTTCTTTCATCGCTTTCATTGCTTTCTCCGTAAATCGTAACTGCATATACGGTGCAGTCCCTTCAATTTCTACGTTTAGAATCTGAAAATTAGGAGCCTCAATAGTTACAGCTCTTTTTACTTTTGACATAATTAAAATAAAAAAAACCCACCGTGTGACGCCAGTGGGTTAGATTAGTAAAACTAGCTTTTAGGCCAGCGTCACCAACCCTAAAAGCTATTTAAGACCATAAAGGTATAAAACCTATAGATAATAAGCAAACAGGTAATAAGTTCTTACCTAAACACCCCAAAAAATATTTCAACTTGCCCCAAAATCATACAATTTGGGCATTTGGAGCAACATAACGCGGGTTTTTGTCAAAGAAGTAGACGAACCGACTGAAAACGTCGAAAATCGTAGCTTTTTGCAACAAATGGGCACGTCTATAGATGACATTATCTCTTCCTTTGGTTTCAACAAATCCAACTCAGGCCAAAACGTAGACTCAAAAAGCGTTCTTGGCCTTTCTGCTGTTTGGCGGGCATTAACCATCTTATCTGATTCAATCGCTTCATTACCTATCGAAGTAGTCCAAAAGACAGCCGAAAATACAACGCTTAACGCTGTACGTCATCCGGTGACGCGATTACTTACAATTTCGCCCTCTCCCCTATTCACGCCGTATACCTGGATTCACACAATGGTAGCACACGCGGCATTAACTGGTAATGCTTATGCGATCATCAAACGGGAACGCGTAACAAGATACCCGAAAGAGATATTAGTGGTAGAACCTCATCGGGTAACGGCTCACATTTTAGATGGTGATAAGTTGGTTTATAAAATTGACGGTATAAACAAGACCTACAAGGCGGATGACATTATACATTTTGGCGGCCTATCTTTTACTGGTTTGGCCGGTATCAATGTTTTGGAAACATTAGCGGATAACTTTGGTTTGGCTCTTGCTAATCAGGAATATTTAGCGAAGTTTTTTGCTGATGGTGCGACCCTATCGGGAGTCATTAAACACCCCGGACGGTTAGATGATAACGCGATGCGAAGACTCCGCCGCTCATGGGAATCTTCCTACGGCGGTTCTAGTAATTCCGGCAAAACGGCGATACTAGAACAAGGCATGGATTATGAAGCGACCGGACTAAGCCCACAACAGGCAGCAGCCGGGGAAACCAAAAAGTTAACCATTGCGGATATATCGCGGATTTTCGGCGTACCTCAATTCTTATTGGAAGACTTAGACCGGGCAACGTTTAACAATATTGAACACTTGTCTTTGCTCTTTATTAAGCACACCATCCGGCCTTGGTGCAAACGTATCGAAGCAGAACTCAACCGCAAACTTTTTCCCTTAGACGAACAGGGCGAATATATAGCCCGCTTTGATCTGGACGACTTGTATATGTCTGATCTGGACAGCAGAGGAAAATATATAGAAACGATGATGAAATGGGGTGTACTGAGTCGAGACGAAATACGCGCACGTGAAAAATACAATCCAATTGCAGACGGGAGTGGTGCTAAGTATTTCGTGCCGATGAACATGCAAGACCCCACCGAACCAAAACCGGAACTAGAAAAAAATATACCTGGTGAGGATCAATAAAACAATAGATTTCTAGCGATGAAAAATAAAGAAACAAGAACATACAATGCAGAACTACGAGCAAGCGAAGACGGTAAGACCGTCACCGGATATGCCGCAGTTTTCAATTCGATGTCTGAAGAAATGTGGGGCTTCCGGGAGCGGATCGACCCCAAAGCCTTCGACAATGCAGATATGAGCGACGTTAGAGCGCTATTCAATCACGATCCTAATATGCTTCTGGCTCGTAGCAGTTCAGGAACGTTGGCGCTAAGTGTAGACGAAAAAGGGCTTAGATATAGCTTCGAATTACCCGACACTACAGCAGGGCGCGACTTACGCGAAATGCTGAAACGTGGCGATGTAAGCCAAAGCTCTTTCGGTTTCACGATTGAAGAAGATGCTTGGGAAGAACGCAAAAACGACGCGGGAGAAGTGGTGGAAACTACAAGGATTATTACAAAGGTACACCGCCTTTTTGATGTAAGCCCGGTTACTTATCCGGCCTATCCTGACGCGACGGTAGCAATACGAAGCCGCGATAAGTGGCAGGAGGAACACAATAAAGATTCAAAAACAGCAGTAAAAAACACGCCTTTTCGCGATCGCGCAGAGGACATGTTAATTTAATAATTTAAAACACAAAAGATGAAAAGTGTTGCAGATTTGAGGCACGAGTACCTCAATATACGCGAACAGATGCGCGATCTTATCAACCGCGCTAAAGGCGAAAGCCGGGATTTGTCCGATGAAGAAAACGGGCAATTTATGAAAATGCACGAGGATCAAGAAAAGCTTGACAAAGCCATTCAAGCCCGTAGCATTATTACAGGCATGGACGCACAGGCTCAGGGGCAAAACATTCTAGAAATGAACGTTGAACCCGAAGACACACGCAGCAACGAAGAGCAATATTTTGATGCGTTTGCCGACTTCATGAAGAACGGACAGCGGGCGAACAAACGCAGCTTGAACGTCCTTGAAAAGCGGGGTACTTCTACCATTACTACTGAAACAACAGGCGGTATTTATGGTGGCTACGCTGTACCTGAAGAACTGGACCGCGAATGGACAAAAGTTTTGAAACAATACGGCGGGATGATGTCTGCCGCGCGAGTGATCAGAACGCAAACCGGAGGAACGTGGAACCATACCTACACGGATGATACCGCGACCGCTGCCTTGCTGACAGTAGAAGCAAGTGCAACCACTTTGCAAGACTTTTCTTTCTCTCGCATTGAGTTAGGTTCTTATACCTACCGCTCTAGCGTATTGCTTTCAATGGAAGAAATTCAGGATGAGCAGGTGGGAGTAGTTGGATACCTCAACGAAATGCTAGGTATTCGGATGGGCCGCGCATTAAATACCGCCTTCACGACTGGCGACGGTTCGAGCAAACCAACCGGACTATTGGCGGCTTCAGGTGGAGCGCCAACCGGAAAGACAGCAGCTAGCGCAACGGCTATCACATCAACCGAAATTCTCGATCTGATACACAGCGTTGACCCTGCGTACCGCATGGGGCCGAACGTGCGATTAATGTTCAATGATAGCACCCTGGCAGCAATTAAGAAGCTGCAACTAGGTAGCTCTGATTCTTCCCCGCTTTGGGTTCCTGATATGCGGAGCGGAGGAGAAGGAAATACAATTTGGGGTTACAATTACGTAATTAATCAGGACATGCCGACAATTGCGACCGGGGTTAAGTCTATCGCATTTGGTGACTTTTCCTACTACGTCATTCGCGAAGTACGAACCCCAACCTTTGTACGCCTGAACGAACTGTATATGGCCAATCTTTCGCAAGGGTTTTTAGCGTTTAGTCGCTACGACGCAAAACTTATTCCTGTAGGAGCGATCAAGCTCTTAGTACAAGCGTAATGATTGACAAGGTTAAAATACGATTATTGACTAGCGTGTCGGGTGTAGAAATGCACCCGGCAGGCTCGATCATTGAAACCACTGTAAAGGAAGCAACCGGGCTAATTTCTGCCGGGTTCGCTGAGTTGGTAGAAGAGATCGAAACCGCACAGAGCAAGCCTGCAAGAGCCAGGCAAACTACACGAAGAAGAACAAAGAAAAAATGAGTTGGAAAGTAACAACCGAGCCTACAAGCGAGCCACTGACGTTGACGGAGGTTAAGAACTATCTGAAGGTAGATTTCACCACCGATGACGACCTAATTACCCTGCTGATCAAGTCAGCGCGGCAATGGGTAGAACGGCATTGTAATATCGGATTGCTACCTCAAACAGTTACCGAGCTATGCGATGATTTCCCAGATACTTTGTCCCGATCCCCGGTTCGTAGCGTGTTAAGTATTAGTTACAAGGACTCCGCAGGAGCTACCCAAACATGGGCAAGCGGTAACTACATAGTTGACACCTACGACGAACCGGCACGAATCCGAAAAGCGTACGGAGTTATTAAGCCTACATTGTACGACGAGATAGCGAGAGTGACGGTAGTGTACACAATTGGTTGGGATGATGCAGGAGCACTACCCGCACCGATCAAACGTGCAATGCTACTAACTATCGCAAATGCTTACGAGAATAGAGAAGATAGTATTAAGCGAATGCCAACAGCGGCAGAGTACGAACTTCAAAGCGCAGGGTATAGAATATGGCTTTTCCGATAGGCGAACATAATAACAAAAAGGAGCGCATTGGTAGGATGCGTCACCAAGTGCGATTTGTGTCGCCGCATACCTCGATTGACGCGGTAGGTGGAGAAGTACATACATGGGTAACAGGGGATTCGATTTGGGCGAATGTGGATTACCGAAAAGTAGATAGTGATGACCGAATGATTGCAGACCGATACACGAACGTAACAAGCGCACTGACGACGATCCGCTACAACGCAGAAATAGAGGCACAATACCGGATGATTTTTGACGGCCTGGAATGGGAAATACGATCAATCCTACCCTACTCGCATAATCGGTACATGCAGTTAGAAGTGGTGCAGTACTTAGGAGATAGCGACAGTAACGACGACGGAAGACTATTGATAGACGATAACGATTTCCCTTTGATCGACGACGACGGTACATTTTTATCGGACGATGGATGAAGCGATTAAGATAGATAAGGTTGAGTTGCAAAAGGCGCTCAAAGAATTGGACAAAGTTGCGAATCGCTTTGCAGATGCAGAATGGCGGCGGGCTACGATGCAGAAAGCAAGTAAAACAGTAGTGATTTCAGCCAAGGGCATAGCGATGAATAAAGGACTGAAATCAAAAAAAGTACACTATTACTATCGACTTAAACAAGGGAAAATAAAGTCAGGGGATAACTTAAAAGAACGCATAGCTATTCATCCCGGCAATCTGATTAACAGTTTGATGTACCTGAACAAAACCAAGCGGCTGAAAACACCAAATGCGGTGATAGGGCCAAAAATCAAAAGGAGGATTACATCTAAAAACATTGGCCGAAATCCGGGCAACTCTTCCGGCTACTATGCAGCGATGGCTAAGAATTACAAAAGCCGAGAAGACTTTAGGCGAGATATTATGGAACCCGCATTAGCAGCGCAAAGAAAGACGGTGCTAATTATTGTAAGCGGAGAAATAGAGAAACGAAGAAAAGCAACAACGATCCAATTAAGCTTCTGGAAATGAGTAGAAAAACACACAAGGCGGTGTATAGCATTTTGGCAAACGATTCGACCGTAACGGCGGCGTTAGGCACTAGGTTGTATCCGACATTTGTTCCAGAAAATATCAAGTTTCCCGCGCTCATCTACCGAATTACAGAGAAGCAACCGCAGGACACAAAGGATGGTGTAATAGGCAGCGTGGACACGTTGTTGATTGAGTTATACGACGAACGAGCAGAACGATTAGTAGACACAGCCGATACGATACGAACAGCGCTCGACCGCTACCGGGGAACGGTGGCAGATGTCGCAATAGATAGAACGATATACGAAGGCGCAAGCGATGAGGTGCTGATTCCCGAATTAGCACTTTTTCACTTGACGCAACAGTATAGAATAAGAGTAAAATATTAACAAAAAAAATAAACGAACATGGCACAGACCGCAGGGGTGCTTAATGGCACAGACTTTCGAATTTGGGTATCAGGCGAAGCGATAGGATACAGTACTTCCTGTAGCTTCTCTATGACTGCCGAAAAACGCGAAACGATACATAAGGATAATCCGGGTAGTGGCTGGACTACTTTCTCCATTGGGCAAAAGTCCGCTACGATTTCGGTGGATGCTTTCTACAATACCGATGCGAATACAGCCTATAGCGACCGGAAAGACCCGGACGACATTGCAGCGCTATTCATTAACGAAACGCCTTTTGAGTGGCAGTTTCGCGCCGCTTCAGGGGATGATATGTATAGCGGTTCAGGCTATGTAACGGAGATGAGTATAGATTCACCTGTAGAAGACAATGCAACCTACTCGATGACAATCGATGTGAATGGGGCGGTGACGATTGGTAATTATTAAACAAAGATGAAAAAGGATGTACACGAACGTAACGATTGATGGCACAGACTACCCTGTAAGTTTCGGAATGAACGCACTTGCAAAATTCACCCGGAACGCAGGGTTGAGCTTAAAGGAATTAGGTAATCTTGATGAACATTTAGACTTAGAAAATACACTAATCCTGGTATGGTGTGGATTGGCTGACGGTTTCCGCAAAGCCCGAAAGGACGGAGCGGCAACCGGTCAATTCACGCTCGCCGTTGAGGACGTGGGCGATTTGCTCGACCAAGACAGCGAAGCCCTTTCAAGAATCATGGACGTTTTCAATGTCGCAATGCCGGAGCCGGGAAACGTGAAAAAGCAAGCACCGAAGAAACGACGAACAACAAAGAAACAAGCTGGGCAGAGCTAGAAAAGTTGGCGTTGGGTAGCTTGCGTATGTCGGAACAAGAGTACAACGATACGACATTGCGCAGATTGCAGTATCGGATCGAGGGATTCTTTGAAGTGGAGAGCCGCCGCGAGCGCTACGAATGGGAGCGCGTAAGGTGGCAAAGTGCTTTAATACTGCAAATGTTTGCTAAGAAAGGACGTAAGATCAAGCCGCAAGACATCACTATTTTCCCCTGGGAGAAAGAAGCAAAAACGATACCGGCAGGGCGCAAAATGTCGCCCGAAGAGATCAAATCTAAGTTTGCGGAAACAGACAAAAGAATGCGAGAAAAATGGCAAAAAACAGGCTGAATATAATTCTTGGCGTTGATGTTAAGCAGTTGGAAAGGCAGCTTAATCAGGCGCAAAGGAAAATGAAACGTTTTGCATCTGGATTACAATCAACAGGGCAGACGCTTACGCAGTCGTTAACTGTTCCATTAATTGGGATCGGTGGAGGTGCTTTAGCCGCATTTGGACAGATTGAAAAATTAGAAAAAGGACTTACCGCAATATTAGGGCCGGGGGCTGATGTACGGAAAGAATTAGAGGCACTCCGAGAAGCCGCCGAAGCGCCAGGCCTATCTTTTGAGCAAGCCGTAAAAGGTTCTATACAATTGCAATCGGTGGGGTTCTCTGCCGAGCAAGCAAGGAAAAGTATAAGCGCACTAGGTACAGCCGTAGCACTGACCGGAGGGAGTGCAATTGAATTGGCATCTGTCACTAAGCAAATAACACAAATCAACGCTAAAGGCCGTATACTACAAGAAGACCTAGGGGTCATTCAAGAGAACGCGCCCGCCATCGGCATCGCGCTAAAGGAAGCGTTTGGTACGCAAACCGCCGAAGGACTCCGAGCGCTCAATATATCAGCCGCCGAATTCACGACTAGGTTGACGGCAGCAATTGAAAACAGTGAAACATTCCAGGGCGTTACCGGAGGATTAGCAAACGCTTTTGAAAACTTCCGAAACAATGTAAAGTTTGCGGCGGCTGAATTAGGCCGGACAATAGCAGGCACTGTAAACCTGGAGGATATTATGAATAAGTTATCCTCTGCCGTTTCTCGCGGTGTAGAGTTTTTTAAATCGCTCACTCCTGAAGCGCAAAAGTTCATCGTTGTTTCCGCAGCGATAGCCGCCGCCATTGGGCCGGTGTTCATCGTCCTGGCAAAGATTGTATCTATCGGGCCGGTTGTTGTTGGAGCAATCGAAAGCATAGTGAAGGCAGTACGTAGATTAGGCGGTGTATTTGCCATCATCACCTCCCCTATTACGATTACCATAGCTGCCGTACTAGGCTTAATCTATATTCTCGCGCAATTGTACAACCGTTTTGAAAATGTGCGAAAAGTCATTAATGGAGCAATAGAGTTTTTTAAGGAGTTTGGTAACATACTTAAAGACATCAAAACTTTTGTCACCGGTGTAGCTGGTGGATTGGCGAAGTTTTTCAAAGGCGATTTTGCCGGCGCTGCTGTAGATCTGGCGGGCGCTATTGCTACAGAAATTCCAAGCGTCACAGAAGTTGGAACTCGTTTAGGCGCTGCTTTCGCCGGTGGTTTTTCTGATGGGAGCAATAGATTAGAGGGTGCAGTAGACACAATCAAAAAGAAGTTATTCAAACAGGTTGGCGATGCAAAGGATTTGCTTAGCGGCGCTGTTACACCTCCTGATATAGACACTCTACCTGGCGGCGACGGCGATAAAGACGGCGATAAAGATGCAACGCAAAAAATAACAGTCACACCCGAAATAGAATTTTTAGACGCTGACGTGGAAGGATTGGGCGAGTTTGATTTTAGTATAGACGAAACAGCGGTGTTTACATTAGACGCATACCGCGAAGGGCTGGAAAAAGCAACCGAAGCGTCTAGGCTATTCGGTGCTACTGCTGGCGATGTATTACAGGAAAAGCTGAACTATACGAAGCAGTCTATACAGTCACTTCTGGACGAAGGTTACACTCCGCAAAGTGAAGCGGTTCAGACACTGATGGAGCAATACAATTTACTAGGCAGTGAGTTGGATATACTTAACGAGAAGCAAGGACTTTTTGCACAACAGATACAAGCAGTTTCTGGTGTAGTTGGCAGTGTTCTTACAAGCGCTTTTGATGGGTTCTTTCAGATCATCGAACAAGGAGGAAAAAACGCTTTTGAGGGATTTGTTCAGGGTGCAAAAAAAGCGCTCGTGAACTTAGTTAAGCAACTAACGATAACATTGGCGAAAGCGGTTGCAGTGGCTGCAGTTATGTCAATTATCTTTCCCGGTTCAACCGCAACAGCAGGAGGATTTAAGGCCATATTTGGCAGCGTTTTTTCTGGAATACCTCTCGCCACCGGCGGTATCATTCCCCCAGGATACCCCAACGACACTTTCCCGGCTCGCTTATCTTCAGGGGAGGCCGTTATTCCGCTTGACAAATTAAACAGATACACAGGTGCAGGTGGCGGTACGTTGGAGGCCCGGATCAGTGGCGAAGACTTGTTGATATTAATGAAGCAAACAGAAACCAAATATAATAGATTTTCATAGATGGCAATACGGCTTAGTTGTACGTTTTTTTCAAACGAAAATGAAACCTCTTATACAATAGAGATTCATGATGCCGCCTATTCGGGGAGTGTTATTGATTTTCGCACAGATGATAAAGGTTTTGAAATATCGTACTCAGGGGAAAAGCAACAGCTAAGAGCACCAATTCTAACATCAAAATGCGACGTAAATATTTACGTCGAGAATCAAGATATTCAAGATTTAATAGACGACCTAAACAGCGCCTACGAAGGTCAATTTAGATTACTAATTAGCACAAGCAGCGCGGAAAGATGGGTAGGAATCATTCTGCCAGACTTGGTGAAATACGAAGATAAGCCCTTTGCAATTCTCCCGATATTCCGCGTAACCGCAACGGATGGAATTAAGCGATTACAAACTATCGCTTACAAGGACACATCTGGCCCCTATTCAGGAAGCAAAAGCGTAGTAGAACACCTTTCAAATATTGTCGGCAAAATTGGAACTGCTGATTTGATTACCACTAATGCATGGGCGATGGTAGTGGCTACAAATTGGAAGCCCGCCTCAATTAAGGCTGGCGACGTGATGGCAAACACTTATTTTGAACACCGCGCATTGTATCAGGTAGACGACAAAGGAGAGTATAAGTATAGCAGCGTCTACAGAGTATTAGAGCAGATTTGCTTAGTTTTTCATTGTCAATTCAAGATGGTGAATGGCTCCTTTTTTTTCACGCAACATAATTATCACGAAAGCTCAAGTTTTACGACTTATTTATATACCGCTGCCGGATCGCTCGTAATATCTGGATCGTTGGCGATGGATAATACAGTATCTACCCTATTCACAGAAAAATATGCAGGTGGCTTTTATTCCTTTTTTCCGGCCCTGAACTACGCCCAGGTGAACTATGTACATATGGGCTTTTCTAATATTGCGCAGGGGTACATCTGGGATCATACCGACCAGCCAACAATACCGGAAAGCCCGACATCGTATGACGTATCAGACGGGACTGGTTTTTTAGTTAGTTCAAATTTTTACTACTCGTTGGTAGTTACCGGAAACAGACCAGCGTTCATGAAGTTCAATATTACGCTTCAGGTAGATACTAACTATCTGAAGCGAACTACGAGTTTCACTGGCTTCGGAGCAACAACGGAGCAGGCGCAAGAAATTAGCGCCACCGTCGCAAACTACGAGCTAATTCTCCCGGTTGACGTAACAGTACCGGGTTCACCGTCTCAATTCCTTGGCAGTGGGAACATTCCAATCTCATTTCAAACTATCCCATTTTCTACTGGCGGCGACGTATCTTTTACGATTTCGTATGTAGGCAGTTATGACACTACCGGCACAATTGTAAGCTCAGGAATTACTGGCCTTAACTGGTCGTTTTTTAATTTGCAACTTTCGCCGCTTCCCGGTGGTGAATTATCCCAATGGTCAAACACGCGAAAAGTAATAGGCATAAATGCTACGTCAGGCAACACAGAGAAAAGAGTAATTAATTCAGTTATAGGTCAGGAGTTCGGGTACGGAGTACTGAAGATCGACGACGGCAGTGTTTTTATTGATGGCGTAGATTGGGGCTTAGGTGCTACCGCTTCGCAGAGCTTGGAAGTACTGCTGACAAAAGAGATAATAAGAACGCAGAGTGTACCGATTAAGACGCTACGCGCTACCATAAAAATGTCGATGACGAACATCCACCAAACGATGGTTCACAATTCAAACAGGTGGATACTGCACAAAGGAAAATTTACAGGAAATCTTGATCAGATGGCAGGTGAATGGTACTTACTAGACACCACGGGTACAACATCAAGCAGCGAAGAACTGGACGAGATTATAGGTGCAATAGATAACGAAGGAAACGACATCAATACACAGATTCCGGTAATAGAAGGAGGTACGCCAGTTATTAACGCGCCACCCGGACAGTCAGAAACCACTTCGGTACTAGACGCACTTTTTCCCCGGACTACCGCAGACATAGACGAAGCATCAACCGTCACCACTATTCCGATCACAGCGCGAACAGTAGACGGAGAGTACAAGGTCGGGCAGATTGTGACGATTATTAATCAGTTCACAGGTGCGCAGCAAGATTTCACGATTACAACCGAAAGTCAAACCAGCGATACGGTTTTGAATGTAACCAGCGATACCGCCGATTTCTTTTTTACGGAGGGTTCATGGATCGTAACGAGTCAGGAGCAGACATTAAGTAGTGGAGGCTCGACAGCCTTTTATCGAGAAGAATTTACAGCACACGCAAGCACCACGATAACCGTAACGGAAAACAGCGGAAACTTACCGACCAATGCCGCAGCGATCCGGGTGTATTACGATACAGGGCAGCTTATTTCTAAAAATTATTGGAGTCATTCGGGTAGCGTGATTACGCTCACATTTACGCCGCCTGGACAGCAATCAATATGGGTAGAATTTAACGTATGATGAAGAAATATTTTCGTATATCCTTTTTCTCTTTTGCAGTCAGTTGCCGATCTGATTGGCGCTGGCTGCAATTCGCATTAATAGCCACAGTGCTAACCTCCTGTACTGTGCAGATGAAAGTGAAAGAGGTTACTTCGCTTCCGGTGCCTAAGCAGCAAGTCGAACGAACACGCAGCGCCGCCGCACCCTGGCCCCGATTGTTTTGGGAGCAGATCGAAGCTGCCGACACGCTTGGCGCAATTGCGGTAGCGGATAACGATGGTAACGGCTATTGGTCGGACTCGCTTAGGTGGGAAAGTGGCGTATTGAAACTAGGGATTGATACCGCAGCAACACGTGCCTATGCTCGTAGTGTAAGCGCAGGAGGAGGAAGTACACAAGACTTGTTTTCGCAATTCACAGACGTATTAGGCTTCTCCCCTGCCGTAGCCGACGATCCAAACGACGTATTAACGTTCAGGAGTCCTAATAGTACTATTTCGTTTTCGGCTTGGAATGATGATGCGACTTATGGAGATTACTTAGCTTTTGACCTTGCGAGTAATGCGGTAAGTTGGTCGAGCTTGAAAGCAGCTGTGCAGGATTCAATACAGTTAGAGCGCGGCGCTGATGGAAACGGCGTTTTTGATGTCAGCAATTCTGGATCATCTGTGCCTGATAATATGACGCTCGACGTAACAGACGAAATAATTTTTTCTACGGAAAACATTAATCAAAACCCCGTGATGGTTTTTGACTATGATGCAGGGGGTTCATATTCTACGCCGGGGTTCATTGAATTTAATTTGAATGAAACAACGGCCCCGTCTTTGGGTACGATTTCAGACCTTGTGACGCTTGATAACGCGGGAGTACAGAAGTTCTATTGGCGGTACGTTTCGACAGCCTCAGCAGAACAACTGGCGATGCAATCTGAAGTTAGTTGGTCTATTGGCAGCGGTGACGACTTTACGCTCTGGTCTGATGCCGATTTGATTATTGGAGACGGTGGCGAAACAGATATATTAGTTAATTTCTCATCCATCCAAAACACCCCTACGATTGATAATATCCTGGTACTTAACAGCAGTACGAATGTATTAGGGTATCGGGATATTTCGACACTTGGAACAGACGACCAAACGATAGATGTCTTTTCTATTACTTCCAACACTTTGAATCTATCTTTAGAAGATGATGCAGAGGCAACTAAAACCGTTGACCTTTCGCCCTACTTAGATAATACAGATGCGCAAACGCTTTCTTTTTCTTCGCCTAACCTGACGATTACAGGGGGTAATTCGGTTGATATTTCAGCGATTCAGGACGGAACCGGAACAGACGACCAAAATATAAGCGGTTCGGGTCTGTCTGGAACGAACCTAACAATAGGGATTGAGGGTGGAAGTAACGAGGTGGTAGATTTGGCCACATTGCAGGACGGAACCGGAACAGACGATCAAACAATAGATGTCTTTTCTATTACTTCCAACACTTTGAATCTATCTTTAGAAAGCGACGGCGAAGCCACCAAAACCGTTAGTCTTTTACCTTACCTAGATAACACTGACACCCAACTGACAGAGGAACAAGTAGAAGATTTTATTGGTGGCATGGTAACAGGTAATACTGAGTCCGGTATAACTGTAACTTATCAAGATACTGACGGAACATTAGATTTTTCAGCAACGGACAACTCAACCGTCAATGAAAGTTGGTGGATACAAGGCGACACTGGAAGCGAAGCTGGTATAAAAGCCGATGACGGCGCTATAACTTTTGCAGGAGGTACAAACGTAACGACCGCGTATAATTCGACTTCAAATACCCTAACGATTAACGCAACAGGTGGGAGTAGTTCTAATCTCTACGACGACGATGGTACATTAGCCGCAGCGCGAACGGTAGACCTGGACGGTAAGGTATTGCGTTTCGAAGATAATGCTATTACTTCCTCGTTTCAGGTTGAAACAGGAAATCAAAGCGGGTTATTTGTAATCAAAGATCAATCAGCAGCCGATAGTCTAGCCTTTAGATACGATTACGCTTCAGGTGGCTATTCGTTGGAGTCTCTAGGATCAACGAATATTAATTTCATTGGTGGCGATGCCGGGAGTGTTGACCTTGGGGATGGTGACGCAAATTTAAGAATCTACTCGGACATTGAATACGATTCTACCGTGACACAGATATTAATTAAAGACCCTATCACAAAATTGGTGAAATACATCGACCAATCACGCGACAGAGTTTCTGCAGAAGAAACAGGATCATTCACGGCAGTAGCGGGAGTGATCAATCTGGTGGACACCAATAGTAGCGTTGCAACCGTTACGCCTCCAAGTACACCGGAGGCCGGAACATGGTTTGCAGTTTCGGATTCGAGAGGAAACGCAAGTACAAATAATATAACCGTCGATCTAAGTACCGACAAATACCACACTGACGCGGTGGACTACACGATGAATACAGACAACGCTTTTGCCCGGTTCACCTACGTAGATTCAACGGTGGGATGGATCAGAAGTTTCTAAAAAAATAACGAGATGAAAAGAATATTAATAATATTAATCCTATTTCTTGCAGGCTGTACAATCGAGCTGCACGTACCCGAACAGAAACCTAAGCCAATCGAAGCCGAACTACCCGACGTTAGCACAATTTTAGAAGATGACGCGGAACATGGCGGTATAGGTCAAAACGACGATATACCGCAGGCGTACGGGAATACGCGAATGGATGAACTACCATACTTGACGACCATAGCTGACTCTATCGAGTTTCTGACTATTCACGGCGAAACAGGTTCTAAAGCATGGAAACGATTTACCGCCGAAACCGTGCAGAATTATGTAGCATTGGAGGCCGGAGGTATTACCGCCGATATTCTTGCAGATTCGACAGCAGCAGTACGGGCAGACTTTCCGGCCAGTGGTGGCGCTTCGGAGCTTTCCGATCTAACCGACGTAAACACCTCTACTCCTACAAATCGCAACGTCTTGGTAGGTGATGGCGTAGACTTCGAAAGCCGCGCATTAGTGGAGGCCGATATAAGCGATTTAAGCCATACAACAAACACCGATGCGCAAACACTTTCTTTTTCTTCGCCTAATATTACGATCACGGGCGGCAACTCAATCGACATTTCAGCAATTCAAGACGGAACGGGAACGGATGACCAGGTAGCCGCAGAGGTAAATATCACTGATGCAGGAGCACACTACACAGGAACGACGGTAGAAACCGCACTTCAAGAGGTTGGAGATAGTATAGACGTACACCGTACCGCAATTGACGCACTAAGCGACGCAGGGATAGCAGATGGTGACAAAGGAGATATAACCGTTTCAGGATCCGGCACGGTGTGGAATATTGACGCGGGTGTTGTAGGCGCTACGGAATTAGCAAGTACAACCGTGACCCCGGCGAGCTATACCTACTCGACAATTACAGTAGACGCAGACGGGCGATTGACGGCGGCAAGTTCAGGAACAGCGCCAACAGACGACCAGAATATAAGCGGTTCGGGTCTGTCTGGAACAAACCTAACAATAGGGATTGAAGGAGGAAGTAACGAGGTGGTAGATTTGGCGGCATTGCAAGACGGAACGGGTACGGACGATCAAACAGCCGGCGAAGTGAACATAACCGATAGCGGCGCACACTACACAGGAACGACGGTGGAGGCTGCTTTGCAGGAGGTTGGAGATAGCATAGCCGCGCACCAGAGCGAAGCGGAAAAGCACTATAGGTTACTCGCTGTAACTCCAGCTACATCAACGACTATAAGCATTAATTTGGAGAGTTACAGGGGTACAGTAGTTCAAATTGACATGGCAACAGCCAGCACTGTTAGCACCATAACACTGACCGTTACTAATCCCGTAACCGCTGGTGTTTATACTTTTCATTGGCAGAGTACTGGAAGCACCAATAGTTTGAATCTGCCAGCTACCTTTTTAGACCAAACCGGAACGGCGTTAGATGCCGGAACGACTTACGATATAGACGCAAGCGACGTATTTTTTACCTGCTATTATGACGGCACAAATTACTATTGCAAATGATAAGAACAATCTTAATATTACTTTTTCCGGTGTTCGCTTTGGGCCAACAAGGAATGCTGTTAGTGGGTGAAGCAGCGGCGGGTCCGGCGGGTTTGCTACTCGACACCTACACAGGAGCGGCGGCGGCATACGCAACAATGAAGCTACGTGCGGATGCTGATAGTTGCATGGTAATTCGTAGGAGCAGTGACAACGCAACGCAACTAATAGGCTTTTCAGGGGATGATATAGACGAAAGTACGATTACTACATTTTGCAGTGCAACGGATTGCTTTGTGGTGCGGTGGTGCGACCAGACCGGGCAGGGAAGAGATGTAACGCAGACAACCGTTGCTAATCAACCGCAGGTGGTCAGCGGGGGGACATTAATTACAGATGGAGGTATTTTGGCGGTGGATTTTGACGGGAGTAATGATTATTTGGAGTTCTTAGGAGATTTAAATTTCTCCAGTTATGCTAACGCTTTTGGGGCTGTGGTATTTGATGTAGCGAATCCAAATGATACTTGGTTTGGGCTAAGTGATGGTGGATATTCAGCGAATAACCACTGGATTTTTACAGGTACATACAATTCAGGTGCGGCTTATATGAGTACAAAACTTAATGCAGGCGATCCAAATGGAAGGGTTCAAAACCAAGCAATTAGCAGTGTTATTCCTACAAATACAATAGTAGTTTCCATACAACACGAAACCGATGGGAGTACCATTTCGTCGGCTATATACATAGATGGTTCAGCAGATGGAACGGATAGCGATAGTGTAACCCCAACGCATAGTATGTCAAATATCGATTATGACCTCACAATTGGCGCGATTGTAAATTACGGTTCTCCTATAATACACGCAAACATAAAAACACAGTGCCTTATTATCTACAACTCCGACCAATCCGCAAACCGAACAAGTATAGAAACAATTATCAATAATTATTACTCAATCTATTAGATATGAAAAAGATACTATCAATTTTCGCGCTCGCATTATTCGCATTGAGCGCAACAGGACAAACAACAATTATCGACTACGCCGCAGTTTGGGCCGAAAAGCAGCACCAAATTAGGTTAGAGGTAGCTATACACGCTACCGCCTCGAATATCTTAGATACTCCCGCAGACTCGATTTTCGCAGCCAAAGCGGTGGGTGTAATTCTAAGTAGTAATATGGATTCTTACAAACGCAGATACACCCGTGAAGCGATTAAGCGCAAAGTGAACCCAAATGCGCTCGGTGACACGCAATTGATAAATGGGGTTCGTTCGCTATTCATCGCCGAATATTGGGCAGAGCAATTTAGGAATGGATTAATTACCGCTACCGAATACTACGCCGAAACACAGTAATTATACATTAACTGTGATACTACTTATTAGCGACTAACAAACCCCCGTGAAAACCCTAAAAAAATGGACTTGTTAATTCTGATTTTGTTGGCGTTTGGCGGTGGCTTCGCTTCTACGCATTACGTAATCTACCGTTTGCGAAACTCCAACAAAATGAAATCGGTAATGATCATGGAGTTAAAAATTGAGAATGTATTAGAATCAATACTCAATCATACGATTATTGACCGGGCGCTACTGTGCAAAGTTCACAATGGGGGCACACCGATATTAGTGGGTTCGGAAAAGAAAATATCTATTATCGTCGAACCTGACGATAGCCTTAGACCGCATACTCAGGCGACTTATACCGCGTTTCCGATTGACAATAATTATAAACGCATACTAATTGAAATGATGGATCGCAAAGATATGTTTGTAATACATAAAATTAGCGAGGAGCAGGACAGTGTTTTTTTTCGCAAAAGCGAAGCCGACGGTCTGGTAGAAGTAATGCATTACTATGTCGGAGAAAGTGAAACAGGGGTGTATTATTTGTTTCTTGGCACATTGACCGGGCCGGGGGAAATCTTACGACACAACACACAGCGCAACCGGATAGAAGAGCAGTTAGTTGTAGCTAGAAAATTAGTCAAAAAAGCGATAAGAAAAAAAAGATTAAAATAACGAAAAAACAAAAAGGATGGAATTAGAAAAATTAGTAGGAAAAGATCTTAGACAGGCCGAAAAGTACGCCGAAGGAATAGACAACACGATATCTAAGGCACAGGCCGAATTGGTTGCACTCGAAAACCGACAAAAAGAATTATTGATCGAGTTGGCAGACCTGAACAAAAAAAGTGCCGCCGCGCACAATTACGTCACGCACTTAAAAAAATTATAATATGGAAAATGTAAAGAAATGGTATCAGTCAAGTAATTTTTGGACGGCTGTGGTTTTATTAATTGGTGGGGCTTTTGTAGGTTTCCCGGAAGAAATAGGGACGCAAGCGGTAGGTCTGATCTTTGCGCTAATCGCAGGGGGTAAGACGTTGCAAAACTTTTTCGACAACGCGAAATTTAATGCAAAACTTTGGTTGAGTGATGCAAACTTTTGGAATTACTTCGGTGCGATCATCGTCGCTTTGGTTCCTACCCTACCGACAGAAACTATTTTGCACTTAGAAACGGCTGTGACTTCGGCTATCGGTGGAAATTGGCAAGGAATGATCATCGCGCTGTTTTCACTCGGAACAATCCTGTATAAGATGCTAAAACCCGAACCCGTGCCTGTTGAGGGTGCGTAAATAATTAATGAGGTTTTGTATTGTGTGCTGCCCGGTGCTGATTAGCACCGGGCTTTTGGTTTTGCACAAAAAAAGCCCCTACCTAGAGAAGGTAGGAGCCGCAGTATTATGGAACAAGACAACCTCTATATTTCTTGTAATTTCTTCTCTAGCTCCAACACTATTTTTTTCCACTTTGCAACGCCGTTTCGCAACGTTTCAGCATTACCGTTTTTGTGGCGTTGCTTCGACTTGTAAGCGCGTAAATTGTTACGCGCTTTCTTCAACTCGCTTTCTATTAGTAACGCATCATCTGGAACCGGTGAAACGTTGTTACTAACGGACTTTGCGCTCGTTGCGCTCGTTTCGTTGCGCTGCTCTTTTTCGTTGCGTTGCGCCTCCTGTTCTGCGTTAATTCGCAACGTTGCCGCCTGTAGTTGCTTTATTGCCCGTAACGTTGAGAAATCATCTTGTTGCGCAACTGCCGGAGCAACGTTTGGAGGTGCAATAGGTGTAGTGTTGACAGGCGAAACAACCTGCTTTTGTTCTATTGCCGTAACGTTACTTTGTCCGAGCAACGAAAGCATTAATGATATAACCACAACGACCAATGTACACCCCGCACCAAAGTATCCAATATAGGCCATGTTCCTATTTTTGCTTATTTCGTACTCATCCCACTTTGCGGTATTGGTTGCGGCAATATTAGAAACTGTTAATTGGGCTGTTTGAATTTCTGACTCAATTGCTTTTGTTCGGGCCGATAGGAGCGCGGTTAATTCGCTTTGCAGTTTGCTTGTTTTGTTATTTTTCATCTTGTCTAATTGCCCCGCGTACCATCCCCATTTATCAGAGCCTGACTTGATAAGATCTATATAAGTAGGGTGGAGGCGTTCCACTTCGCTTTCTTTTCGTTCAATGTCTTTTCTAAGTTTCGATACTTCGCTATCCATCGCTCGGATTTTTGCCGATCCGGTTTGGTCCACCTGCCGTTTCGTTTGGGCGATGTCTTCTAATTCGGGGGCTTTCTGAATAGCTGCCACCGCTTCTTTTCTACCTTCCCAACTTAGTTTAATGGAAGAAAAGGCTTGAATGAAATTAAAAGAGAGTAAGAGCGCTAAGAATGCGGCGGTACGCCAATCACGAAACCATTGCCCCGATATTAGTAAGTCAAAACCAAGCGGCAGCGTTTTTCTTAATCCGTAGTCAATTACAAAGGCAACCATTAGCACAGCGCCCGCAGCGAGCGTAAAAGCCAACAGGCGCGGAAGGTATTCAGCGAAGCCTGTATAAGCCACCGTGCCTACTATTGTCATTGAAGTAATTGCAGCCGCGATTGCAGCCGCGTTTCTTGTTGTTTTCAGAATACCAAGGGCATCGTCAAGGTTGTTTAATATTTTCATTGTTTTGTATTTTGTATTATGTATTCTATTTTCTTATCTACTTCGTAGCCCTCGTTTATATCCGTTTCCTCCCAATCCTTTCCCGTGTCCTGGTACCTTATATACTCACCTTCATGGTCCGCCTCTAAGCGACCCCGTAAGCGCTTGTTTTCTAACTCCAATGCCTGAATGTATAGGCTTCGCTTTTTCTCCCTCAATAGGGTATTGAAAGCGCCCACGAAAAGGAACGCCCATAATTCAAATGTTAAGAGAAAAAACGCGATTGCTGAAAGTGCCCATCCGTATTCCATCTAAGTATTTAATTTTTCTTTTACTAATTCGGTCAAGCTTTTCCCGGTTTTAGCCGATTCGATCTTTAGTTTTTTGTGGGTTTCAGGATCAACCCAAATTGCTTTTTTATCTTTCATATTATTATTTTTTTGTAATATAAAAATATAAAAGTTAAAATATACTATTATATCCGTTTACAAACGACTAATTTGCGTTCGGGCTTTTTTTATATGTATAATGTATGTATATTTGTAGTATTGAAAGAGGAAATAAAAAAAATAAACATCATGGTAAGAACTAAGTCATTAAAACGCTATAGAGAATTAATAGCAAAAGGGATAACAGCAGAACTAATTACTAAAAATTACTTCCACAAACATAAAAAACAAAACTAATGAAAGTGAGGAGTATAAATATATCAGACGAGGACTACCTACAAGCCGAAATACTAGGTAAGAAACAAGGATTAACGAAAGCAGACATTATAAGAAAAGCTTTAAGAGAATATATCAGAAAACATAAAAAACAATAAAATGATTAGAAAAAGTTTTTTAATTAGCCCCGCGTTATGGGAAGCAGCAAAAAAAGCGGGGGAAAGATTAGAAACCAGCGCATCCGGTTTTATTCGGATGGCGATTATTGAAAAAATAAAAAATATAAAGAAATGAGAGTACAACAGTTAACAACACCAATTCCATGCCTACAAGCTACGTGGTGGGAAAATGATTTTTTTAATGTCGTTGAAATACCTACAGCATGGGCACTTTCAAAAGTACATCCTTTTCTCACTGACAAGCATATTGGTGATAAAGACATAATTGATGGTCTTATTGTATTGATGGAGAGCAACGCGGGCAGATGGGTTAAAATAATCAAAGGCGACGAAGAATGGAGGATTGAAAGGTTGAAAGTATCTGATTATCCCATACCTGAAATACTACAATGAAAAATATAATCCACAACCTAGTAACGAAATCAGGGCAGGAGTACAAAGCACGGATTCTGTTCACGAAGACAGAAGACGCTCACCGTATGAACCGTAACATGCCACAAGACTTCCTATTATATTTATTTGAAATCGAAGGAAAAAAGGTTTGGCTGAACAACTACAACGCCAAGTTAAAGTACGGAAGAAATAGGAAATGGTACTACGAAATAAACGAACAGGCCAATACTAAAATAAAAAAGGCGCTTTGATAAGCGCCAAAGAAAACAGTTAACAACACAAATTTAAGAAAATGGAAAAAGAAAAGCAAATTACATTTTCGAATTTCAATCAACCTGCTAACGTAGGGATAATTGCGAACCAGATAAGGCAGCATGTAGAGGCTCGGAAGCTCACAGTCGTAATAGGAAAAAAGAGGTATCCTAAAGTCGAGGCGTGGCAGTACGCAGGGGCATTGATAGGGTTGTTTCCTCGCGTGGTTACTTGCGAAAACGTAAGCGATGACAAGGAAATCAAGTACCGCGCAGAGGTGGAAATACTTAACAGCGCCACCAACCAAATAATAAGCAGGGCCTTTGCTTATTGTTCTAACAAAGAAGGAAGTAAACGCAGGTTTGACGAGTACGCAATAGCAAGCATGGCGCAAACCAGGGCAGTAGGAAAAGCGTTTCGCGTGTTGCTTGCGTGGATATTACAGGCTTCAGGATACGAAGCAACACCCGCCGAAGAAATGACGGAGGTATCAGATGATACAGGAGTCGTCAATGAATACAAATCAATATTTCTTTCAGCGCTTGACTTATGCACAGACACTATCACGGTTGCAACGCTTTGTAAAGCTGCAACAGCATTCTACAAAGACCCGGACGTAATAGCAAAAGCAACCAAATTACATCATCAATTTAAAAATAATCAAAATGGTAAATAGGGTAATCTTAATAGGAAATATAGGCAAAGACGCAGAAACTAAGGATGCGGCGGGAGTGGCTGTAACAAAATTGTCATTGGCTACAAACGAAAGCTACAAAGACAATGCAGGCGATTGGCAAAGCCGAACGGAGTGGCATAATGTTATTGCGTGGCGGCAATTAGCCGAACGCGCGGCAACTCTAAAGAAAGGCGATACAGTATATGTGGAGGGCAAACTAACAAATCGAAAATGGGAAGACAGTTACCAGGTGACGCGCTACATTACTGAGGTAGTAGTTTCTTATTTTAGAATCCTAACGAAAAAAACCCAACCGGAGGAAGGGCCGGATTGGCTGCATGAATAATGACGTACAATTTGACTATACCGGAGGAAGTAACGAAATTCAAACAGCGTACTGACTTTTTGATTTCAAAAGGAAAGAAAGTTGAATTAACAGAAAAAAGGTACAACCGAACTATAAAACAAAACAAGTACCTGCATTTGATTTTTGGATGGTACGGGATTGAATTAGGTTATACAAGAGATGAAGTGAAGCAGGATATTTTCAAGCGTGATGTTTGTAAAAGTGTTTTTGAGAGAGTGAAAAATAGCAGGGTAGTGTATAGAAGTACATCCGATTTGAACACGATTGAAATGACAACAGCGATTGAAATGTTTAGAAACCACGCCAGTAAGGATTTGAACATCTACCTGCCGGATCCAAACGAACAAGAACAACTCCGCAGCATGGAAGAACAATTGAGCCGCTACGGAAATCGGCAATACATATAAGAACTGAGAACTGTCTTTTTGCCGGGGCAGTTAGAGATGAGGCCCCGGCGTTTTTTTAATCTGACATTTAATTGAAAAACTATAAATTATGAAAGATAAACCGAGTTATTACGGGATACTCCCCGCAAATGTCAGATACGACAAAAGACTCAAACCTATGAGCCGAATAATGTATGCGGAAATAACGGCATTATCTAACAAATGGGGTTATTGTACTGCAAACAATAGATACTTTGCCGACTTATACGAAGTTTCTACCGCGACGGTTAGCCGTTGGTTTAGTCAGCTTGTTAAACTAGGGTACGTCAAAATAGATATAGATAAGGCAAAAGGAAACGAAAGGAAAATTTACCCTTATGACCAAAACGTCAAGACCTATAAACAAAAAGATCAAAACCCTATTGACAAAAAGATCAAAACCCCTATTGACGAAAAGATCATATATAATAATACAAGTATTAATACTACAAGATTAATAGATAGAGAGGACACCCGCGCAAAAACTACTTCATTAAATTCTTCTTCTGAAATTCAAAAAGAAAAAATTGCGGCAAAAAGAAAAAGGTTTCAACCTCCCACACTCGAAGAGGTGGAAGCTTACATGCTGCACATCGTAGACTCGACAACAGCAACTAAGCAAGCAAGCCTTTTTTACAATTACTACGAGTCAAACGGTTGGAAGGTCGGACGCAACAAAATGAAAAAATGGAAATCGTCTGCATCAGGTTGGATCGGAAGAATGAATAATTACACATCAACCAATATAAAAAATGAAAAAACAAATGATACTTATGGAGCGGCAAGAATTGACACGCTCAGAGCCGCACTTGCGGAGCTTAACGCAGGTGATTATTAAGTTATCTGGCGAAGTTCAGAAAGCGGAGGTACAGACAGCAATCAAAGGACACTTGGAGCAGATCAGGCATTTGCAACCGGAAACGGCTAACGCGGTGTTGTTGGCAGAAGTCACACGATTAGCAAAAGAGTATGGAGCGCGGCAGGAAATAGAGCAAAGTGTATTAGTGGAGGCTACAAGATTTATTATTGCGTCTTTTCCTTGGTTAGGTGTTCGAGAAATCCGCACCGCTTTTAGGTGGCACGCTTCCGGCAAAACAACAGATCAGGCCGGGGAGATGTATGGCGGAGTGTTCAACGTCCGGGCATTAGGTGCGATTTTGGCAGCGTACAATGAAACGCGAAAAAAGATAGTAGCGGAGTATTTGGAATTGATAGCGAAAGAGGAAGCAGGAAGAGAGGAAGCAGAGCGGAGAGCAAAACAAAAGGTCGCATTTGAAAAGAACTTATTGGCATCTGTTAACCGCGCACGGGCTCAGAAATTACCCTGGAACAGCATTCCGGCTGATTGGCACGATTGGTTACAGAATATTGGAAAGCTGAAATACACAGATGAAGAAAAAAGGAAAGCATGGAATGATGCAGCAGTGGAGGTAGAAAACGAGAAGAACGAAGAACGAGCGGAGGCAATGGTAGGAGACAAGATGAATAGAACGCAATTATTGAAAGCAATAGGACGGCAAGACAATAAAGCGAGACGAGTGACATTAGCGAAAAAATTATTGGTGTATAGAAAAATGATGATATGAATGAAATTAAAGAACAAATCCCTGAAGGGACTCGAATGGCTTCTATTATTATACAATGCGTTCAGGCGGTACAAATTGCGCACGGCGTAAGCTTTGAGGAAATTAGAACAATGAGATTAAGAACTATGGCTGTGGTTCTTGCTCGCTATTCACTTTTCACGCTGCTGATTGAAGAAACAAAACTAGGAGTTCGGGAAATTGAGAAAATGATGGGAATGAGTAAAGGCAATAGTTACCGATTCAGAAAGATTATAGGCGAAAACAATTCACCTGTTTTTGATGCAGTGCGAAAAGCCAATAGAAAAGTTTTTAATGAAATAGTTAAAATTCAATACGATGAAAAAATACCTTTTTGAAACAGAGGAAAGCAAGAACTTAACCAAGAAACAACAGGAAGAGGCTAAAAAATTAGCCGACAAGATACGAGCAGCAGCAGAAGAGCTGCTAAAAGAGAGTATGTAGTAGTTATTTGTTCTCGGTGCGGTCAAAAGAGACCGCACCTGAATTTGGAGTTTTTCGTAATCATAGCCCCGGCAATTATTATCTAACAATGTTGAATGATTTTTTAACCGTACCTCGCCGGGGCATTTTTTAATTAACAAAACCACATCAAAATGGAAAACGGGCAAAAAGTACATCACCGGACAGCGAAGGCAAATGGGATCGTTAAGCGAATAAGCAATGTAAACAGGAATATGATATATGTCGTGTTTCACTGCAACAACGATTGGGATAATTACGCTAATTACTCAGCCGCGTTAATTTCGAAGAGCAGTCTTG
>Ga0213860_10000165_pt1 | contig 26168 bp, 13 predicted proteins | sample PICome_3_FD_160118 | JGI IMG/M metagenome (GOLD analysis project Ga0213860, IMG submission 160118) | Coastal seawater microbial communities near Pivers Island, North Carolina, United States - PICO550 | ecosystem: Environmental > Aquatic > Marine > Coastal | place: USA: North Carolina...
AGTAGAGTAGAAATTGATCTCAGCATAAGAGTCTACAGTTTCTTTGGGTGCATTAGTTGAACTGGTAGTAAATTTAATTGTTTTTTGTCCTGAAGAAAGATAAATTCTTTCGGAAGTAATATCATATTCAATTTTTGTAATGTCTCCAGAATAGGAAACACCTTGTAATGGTGGGAATCCTGCGGGAACAATTAATATACCACTTGCGTTACCATTATCATCTGTAATTACGGGTGTATTAAAAGAAGTTAATGATGAAGATGCGATTCCAGTAAATCTAGAATCAGGAACAACCCATCTAGAAACATCTCTACCATCAATGAATGGATAAATTCTAGTGTTTGGTTTCATTCTTGTAACTACAAATGAAACTGGAATACTCCTAGTAAATACAGTTATATCATTAGATACATATACATCTCCAGAAGATTTTACTCCCACACCTTTCGCAAGTTCGTTATTATTTGGACTTACATTAGAAGAACTAGCAATAGAACTTTCGCTGTAGAATGATTCACTAGTTAAAGTATTTAAATTTGATAGATTATTGATAGTTCCGAAGGAAGAAGAAACACCTTTCCAGTTAATTAAGAATGAATCGTATATTGATGCAAACGCATTGTCGGGATCATTTGACTTTGAAATATAAACACTGTATAGATTAGTATTATTGTTGGTAACTAGAGGAACCAATTGTTGATTATACCAATCATCATATACAGGATCTATATGAATATCACCAACATATTGTAAGACCACAAATGGATTTGGGTTTACTGTTTTAGTAGCAAAAATATTTCCAAGCAATTCTTGCTCTGTAAATGGAAGAGTTACAACATTGTTGTTAATAACATATCCATCTAATTCCCTTTGAACAGATGTTGTATTGGATTCCTTTAATTTTAAACTATCTTCATATACCTGAGCTCTAAGAACTGATTGTTGAGAATCGATAGAACATGCATACTCAGAAGAGGATATTTTACCAACCCCATGACTTTCAAAATTATCAACTAAAAATCCTGCCTTAAATCTATCAAATCCAAACGCATCTTTAATCTGCATGTTTAGAGTTTGCTGCTCTAAAATACTTAATGCTGTGTAGTACTCTAATCTATCAATACGTTTTTCTAATTTTCCAATGTCTCTCATCGTATATCTACGATTATCAACAGGAACAATTTTTACATCCGCAACATTTTCAGTTAATGCTGGTAAGTAGATGTAATACAATGGAATTGTATCTTCAATTGCATCAGGTTTTGATGGATTCTTAGATGAATTTCCCTTTTTAACGATAAAGTTTCCTTTTTTGTCAAGCACTAAAGCATCAATTCTGTCTAAGAAACTAGACTCATTAAACTTAATTGCAAATTCTAAATTATTATCTGGAGCTATAGAAACTGATGGAGCTCCACCCTCACCATTGAAAGAAATATAATTAGCAGATCCTAGTAATGGTTGATCTTGGAATCCACTTGTAACAACTGTATTATCTACCTTAGGTCTAAAGTCAATAGCGTCTCTCAATGAAATATTTCCAGTTGGGGATTTATATACTGGAATTTCATCAATAGGTACTCCAGACTCATGAGTATATGAGTCTACTGTACAAAATTCTCCTTGGGAATGTTCAAAGTAATCAAATCCAATAACAATTTGTCCTGTAGGAATTTTTGCTCCTGGTTTTAAAATAATCCTAGCAACATCATAGTAACTTGGTCTTTGACCATCGTCAAATATAAAGTCGTCAGTAATATTTTTTCCTTCTAATAAATTTCCATTTGCATCTACACTAGGAGGTGCAGTTAAAGTTCCTTCGTAAATGTAACGTAATTTATAAACATCAGAATATGATGAGACACCTATTCCACTGTCGTCATCAAAATTTGAACCTCTTAATGGAATTACATTATCTCTACTTGGAACTACTAAAATTCTTCTATTTACAACTGAAGTTTTTAATTTTGGTTTTGCTTTTGAAACTTCTAGAGTTGCAAGCAGTTTAACTTTAGGGAATGTAGTCAATCCAGATCCAAAATATCCCTCAGGGAATGTTATAGTAATAGAACCAGCAACTAGTCCGCTTGTTTCATCTGTAGAACTTGTAATGTTTACAAATTCTGGTTTAATTACTACCGTGTCCCCAGTGTCAAATGCAGTTTCTGTTCCTTCTCCAGGATCTAATACAGTAAGAACATAATTTTCTGGAGAGAATGTAACAAAACGTTGTGTTCCAAATGGTAGTTGTGCTGCAAATGTAATGGGACCCGAAGTACCAGAACCAGTAGCAACAAAATCTCTCTTGAAGTAATATGTTATTTTTGAATCTGTAATATCATCTACAATAGATGAAACGCCTTTACTACCTGTTGGGAAAACTAATGATGCATTTGGATTGTCAATTTTTGGTGTAATTTTATTGACTACAGAATTTGTTACTTTACCTCGTAATCTAGAACTTAAATATATTCTAGATTTTAAGTTACCTACAGAAGTAGTTGCGTACCTAACAATTCCTCTCTGAACAACACCATCATCTTGTAAATACTGAATCACGTCTCCTTTAGAAAGATATGCAGCAAGATTAACATTTAATGCGTTAATTTCTAAGTAGTCTCCACCTAGTAATCCATTAAATGTAAAATTAGTAATATTTTCAATAGTAGCATAACTAGAATCTTGGGTTTCTATATCTGCTGTAAATACATTAGAACCTGATGTTCCAGATCCATATCTAGAATAAAATGAATTTACATTAGACAAACTGTAAGTATATACAGTATCCTTAAACAGAACTGCCGTTACATTTGCAGCGGAACCATTTGTAATAATAACAGTTGGTGGATTTGTGTATTCTTTTGTCCGGACAATATCATCCTCAATTGTTAAATTTAGAATAGATGTTCCGCCACCAACAGTGTTGATAGAAATTTTAGATTTGTCGAAACTAACACCGTCTAATTTTACAGTAGAAGCAGCTGTGTAATTAAATCCTTGATTATGGACTACGAAATGTGATACAGTATTATTAGTTGCAATTTTTGCTGAGTATCCATCTTCATCAACAATAGTTTCTCCAGGAATAAAACTTCCCTGTTGAACTCTTAGATGCAAGATATTTCCAAAACTATAGTATCCACCAACAGAACCTTCAACTACGCCAAATGCTCCACTCTTACTACCGGATACATATTTGCCCTCAGTAAATCCAAGTGAAGAAGGATTTGATAAAGTTAATCTAGTGAAGAATATTGGGTTAAAATAATCGTATTTGAAAACTCCATTATACGATTCTTGTCCCTGGTTTGATAATCCTTTCGAAAGAACTTTGTCAGATAATGGATTAAATCCATCTCCAGTTTCAATAAATGAAATATTGCTCGGTTTGGAAATACCCACCAAAGGATTGAAGGTATCAGAATAATCAACTATACTACCAAAGAAATAATTTGCCCTTTCCTGACCTAAAGCATTTGCTGGGATAGCGTTAACGATAAAAGCATCATCAGTAGATAGTTTCCCAGTTAGGAATACTCTTCTTCTTCCATCAGGGTCTTCAGCATCATACTCTAAAAGTAGAGAATCTAAAATATCTCTCCTACCACATACAACACATTCGACATAATCTGTTTGTAAAGTTGCATCTAATTTTTCAGATTTTACTATCTTAGAAGATACAACTCTTACTGCTTCTGTTAGGAGAGTAACAGGAGTTGTAGTTTGACCGTCTGCGGTAACTGATTTAATGAACCAAAGATCTGAACCTACAGGAGGCACTAAATTATTAGTAACGATAATGTTTATAACTGCCTGTTCACTACCAGGAATAGGGTTGGAGAATGATAACTGAACTGCTCCAGTACTGTAACCAATACCCGCTTCAACTATAACATAATCTTCAATTCCTCCAAATGCATCAACCTCTGTGACTTGAATAATTAATCCATTTCCATCGAGAGCAATAACTTGATCGTCTACTTGATAACCATCTCCTGCCTGAATAACGGGTTGATCTGGATCTTTTACTGTACCACCAACAGATAATCCTAGGAAGTTAAGACTTCTTTCAATAACAATAGTTTTTAATGCTACTTCAGAAGGTTGTAAATTTAAATCAGTTGCTGTTGCTACAGCAAGTTCATATGCTCCTAGGTCATCATATTCAGTTGTGTCTACATTGTTGGGAATATTTGATGGTAATAACCCCCTAAAATCAGATGTAAATGCGTAGTCACTTGTTAATCCGTTGATGCCTACATCTCCATCATTGAATGATGCAAACATATAAACTGTTGGATATTGAGTCAACTCAACACCCTCAGCATTTACTGGTAGAGAACCATATAAATTTGTAATATAAAATGAACTATATCCGGGACTCTTAAGAGTTACATTTGCTCTAGTAATCTCATCCCTTGCCTTGTCAAGAGAAATATACTTAGTCTCTTTATTTACAATTTCGTATCCTTTAACATATGCTTTTCCTGGACCAATAGTTCCAACTAACTTAGTGCTTGCTTCAGATACGGGTAAATTGTTTACAAGACCAGTATTTGAATTTAATGAGTAGAAACCTAAATTGTCAGATTTTTGGTAATATTCTCTAATATCAAAATCAAAATTAGATACTACATAGTCACCAGATTCATCATATGTTCTTCTTGCTAAAGTATCTTCTAGTAAATTAAAGTCTTTTTGGCGAATTTTTTTCTCTACAATGCCATTTCGTATAGAAAGAAGTTCTATACTATTTCTATCTAATGCTTCTGAGTATCCATACTTTTTAGCAATTAGTTCTATTTTTAATCTATGCGCTCCAGGAGAAGCAAAGTTTGATGATCCTCTAGCATTATCATATAGCGAACTATCTTCTTCGGGAGTAACAATACTTTCTATAATATCAAATGCTACTTTTCCAGACGCTTTATTATTGTATGGGTCTACAATTACCAACTGCTCTGAGTTTTTGACAAAAAATCCATTAACAAAATAAATTCCAGATTCTACTTTTACAGCAGAAGCAAATCCCATTGCTGGACTAGATACAAATTCAGACTCTCCTGTATCTAAATTATCTACCTGAATAAAAGTTGGTGCAACAGTACCGTCAGTACCAATAACTAAAGTTGGTGTATTTACTCCATTGACAACTTCGACAGTCTCGCCCTGTCTAAAAGTCTCTTCTGTATTTGAATCTCCACTGCTGATATAGGAAACAAAAAGTGTATCTGCAGAACTCGATGTTTGTAATTGTGCGTCTAAAACTTTACATTGAACTCCAGACAAAAGTCCTACTAAAGTTTCTCCTACTAACTGAGTAATATCATATTTTTGGAATACAATTTCCCCATCTACATTAACAGCAACTTCAGAAACTGAAGTTAATTTAACATAGTCTAGTCTGGTATTCAGACCAACTTCACCAGGAATTACCAGTTGACCTTGCTTGAACTGGTAACTACCAAATCGTTCTACTTGATCCTGAAGGATACTTTGTAGCGTTGTTAATTCTCTGGATTGGATAGAATATCCCGGCCTAAACAAGACCTTATGAAAATTCTTATCCCCGTTATAGTCATCAAAATATGGGGCTACATTAAGGTTAGTATTCTGTGCCATATTAAATTTTTATGCACTTATGTTTCCTAACCTTATTTATAGCCCCATATGGGATTACATCAGAACTCGATAACTAGTTTGATGTCTTCAATCTGGTCAATAGCACGGGTGATTAGTCTTCTGTTCTCAACATAAAGGAATTCGCCTGTGTTTGGTTCCAATTCAGGATAGAGAGCAGCAGCAGAAGCACCATCGAGAGGTGTTCCTGACGCTCCACCACTACCGGCAGTGATTGTATCACCAACTCCATAAGATCTTACAGTTGCTGTTGGAGCTGTCTGGTGGTTAAGTGTTTCAGAACCCTGAATATCTCCAGCAGCAGTAAGAGCTGGATCAGCTGTGGCGGCAGATGCAGTGATAAATTGATGTACCTTACCACCACTTGAATGAATAGATGCATCTTGATAGTATCTTAGTACACCACCACTAGTGAAAACGGTGTCGCTAGTAGGAGTCCACTCAACAACAGTTCCTTTTGCTTCTACAGTACCTCCACCAGCCAAACTAATTGTTTGTGTGATTTCTTCATCGACATTAAAGTTTGCCTGATAATTTACATTATCATCAAATACCAATGCGTAAGTATTACGAGCAGTTTCGTAACTAGCGGAGTTGGCATTAGTAATATCAATACCACCAGTTCCGTTATAACCTTTAGGATCTCTTAGAAGACCAATTCTTCTAAAGTCGTTGGTTACAGGGAAGTCGCCAGAACCTTCATCAAATGTTAGGCGAATGTTTGCCATTACACGCTTGACGTTAAGTTGCTCTACAAACTGAGCGTACCCTGCAGTGCCCTTAGCACCAGCAGAACCATATCCACCTTGAGGGGGAATAACTACCTCAATATATGCAGTTCCAGTAGCAAGAGATACGCCCGCAGCGGTGGTGAGGGCGGGGCTGTCGAAAAGTCCTCTCTTATATCCATCAGCCTCACCAGCATTTCCATTTTCTAAGGAAACGCTAGCATAGGTATATTCAGCATCAGCCCAAGTGGGAGTATAACCTGTTTCGCCTTGAACCATTGCGCGGGCTGATACAATTTCTCCACCCGAGACAACAATTTTCATGACTTTCAATGTGGATCCATCTGCTGCTTGACCATCTCCGTTAATTGGAGCATAGTAAGTACCATCAGTAAGACCCGTTCCTTTGTCTAGGACGATTCCTACTTCTGGTCCAACAACTGATACAGCGGATTCAGATTCTCCACCACCACCAGAGACATCAAATGGTAGGAATGGAATAAATCTTTGTGATTGGAATCTCACAACACTTTCGATGTCCATCTTATAGAGTAGTTTCCATCTGTATCCATTAGATGTTGTATATACACCATTTAGAGTACAGAAACCAGTAGCATCAGCATCTGTTCCGGTTCCTCCGGCAAGGACCAGGTAGTTAGGACCATTGAAGTTGTCAGGAGGAGCACCTGTTTCAGTAGCTGAATCGTATTTATTATCAATACACATCCAGACCTGATAATCACCAGTTCTGATAATCATTTCTAGGTCAGCAATTTCAGTTGCCTGATCTGCTAAATTCGCTCCTGGTCCAGGTTGAACTCTCTTGAAGTTATTTGTTGCTGATAGTCCAGGATGCCACATATCATATGGCTCGAGTCTTCCTGGAACACCATTGCTGTCTAGTCCGTAGTCAATTCTCGCAACAACTGGTGATAGGAAACTCTGATCTGGTGAAGTACCAGTATTCTGTCCTAAAGTTTCGTTAAAAATTCTCTTTGCTGCAATAATTTCGTTATAGTAGTCATACTTCTCTTCCTGGTTATCACTAGGACGAAGGACCTCATCTTCATTAGCAGGTCTAATTTTTAAAATTTTGGCTGTGTTAGCGCCACCCGCAGGATATGTGAAATCTAGTGCAAATGCTAAAGATGTAAGAGCCGCAGGATCAAGACCGGAGCAAAGGAAACCGCCTTCCACTACTTTTGTGATAGTTGCGTGAGTTGTGCCTGGATAACCACTAAGAGTTTCAAAACTTACTGTGTCACCAACTTGAGGAGCAGTCGCCCCCGCACCGTAGTATTCGACTAGTGTCTCCCAATCGGCAGATCGACCGATAAAGAAATAATGGTTAGTTGACGAAGTTTCGTCAAATGATTCAACGAACTGCTTAGAATTAAATACCCTAAACTTTTCTGTAATTTTTGCGGTTTCAGCCATCTTTGTTTCTCTTGATTTGGGCGGTTTCTTGTTTTATTTATAAGAGTTATTATGTAGTAGATATCGTCCTCAGGTAATCTCCATTAGTAAGAGTTGCCTCAGATGTTCCATCTTGTGCTCTTTGGATATTATCCAAAGTGTTGGTTGATTTTCCATTATATGATATCACTTCATTATTTATCAAAATTTTACCTTGGGTGGGAAATTTTTCTAGTGGATTCCCAGTAGTAGACTGGACTGTTATAGTAGTTGATACTATAGAATCAAACAATGCTCCAGAAAGATTAACTGATGGAACTGCATACCCACCAAAGTTTTTATTATCTCTATCAATAGTAGATAATGGTCTTATTACGAAGGTATCCAACGTTAATGTGGGATTTTGATCAAAAATAGATATAGGTGCTACAGAAACTACAGGAGGATTTCCATCGCCATTTATATCAGTAGTCATTTGGTAGGTTATAGTACCATATTCAACAGCAGCATTTTTACTAAAAGATTGCCAATGTCCTATAGTTGGTGCATTTCCCTTAGCAAATTGTTCTGATACTCTAACTGTACGTTGTGTTAATTCAAAGTTGGCAACATTAATTTGATCGCCATTTTGTAATCTAACAGTTACTGGTTTTTGTAATTTTTTTACTGCCATTAGTTTAGACCTATTTCGTCAGTATTGATGGTTTCAATAAAGTCATCTGTAGATCCTTGATCTATCTGTACTGTAATATTACTATCTATGCTATCAACGGTAACCTCTGCAGATACAGGATCAACACCGGAAGTAACCTCAGATACACTATCTAAATCTAGATTATCATTATCTAGGGTTACTACGTCTTCAGGGAACTTAGTAATTTCTTGTGCTTCAATCTCTGGACCAATAATTAATTCTGCACCTTTATCAATCTGTGCTGTAATATTACTATCTATAATATCAATGGTAACCTCTACAGATACAGTATCAGCAACAGAAGTAGACTCAAACTCAACATTAATATCTAAATTATCATCATCTGCAGATACTACATCTTCAGACTTAGTAATTTCTCGTGCTTCAATTTCTGGTACAGTGATTAATGTTGCACCTCTAACTTCAGAAGTTAGAACTTCAATTTCGGATTGAATTGTTATAGCAGATACATCAAGTACAGATTCTTCAAGTTCAGGTGTTGGGGTTGCTGGTTCCTCTACAACAGTGATAAGTTCACTTACGCTATCAATAACGTCAATCGTTACCTGATTATCATCAACATCAATAAACTTAGTTAGTGGTTCAACAACTGCAGCAGCAATGGTTGCAACTTCACCGCCTCCTGGAACGAAGTTGGTTAGTTCAATCGTGGTTGTTTCTAGGGATACGGATAGAATTGTCTCGGTTACTGGATCAACAGTATCAACATCAATAATTATTGATGTGGATTCTGGTTCTGTTAGAGTTAGTGCAGCATCAAATTCGTAGAATAGAGTTACGTTAGTTTCTTCGACATCAAATACAGCGAATGCTTCTGCGTCAGCAGTGGATTCATAGAACTTGAATATTGGTGTTTCGGTAGTAGAAAGATCTAAACCTCCCTCAGCAAGTATATCCAGAACAACGTTGATTCTAGTCTCACTCTCTTGTTCCGGAGGTGAAACAGATCTAGGAGTATTTTGAATAGTTAAGTTAATATCCGCACGGACACTTTCAATAGATACAGTCTGTAATTCATCTTCGATGAAGTAAGATAGTTGAGAATCATTCTGTACTTCTGGTTGTGTTACATCTAGATTAGGAACAGTTATGTAATTAACTTCTGTAGATGCAGTAATTGGTGCAAATACTTCTGGTATTTCAGTATGAATATCTTCTCTGATAATACCATTAATATTTTGATTCTCTAGGTATAGATAGACTAATGTTCCAACAGGATGAATTGCGGGAGATACAGTACCTCTTTGTTCCCTAGAAGTAATGAAGAATCTATCTGGAAGTGTTCCATTGTAGGTAACTACTTCACTACCAACCTGTAGTTCCCCTTCTGATGGGAATCCTGATGTGTTGGTAACAAATAGAACTGTACTTCCCGCTACGAAATCAATATCAACAATAGTTTGTGTCTGCTCAAAGGATTCAGGATTAAATGGACCAAAGAAGTCCCCAGCAAAACTATCTGTAAATATTATAGTTCTGGAACCAGTACTAGATGGACTCAGAAGTTCTGGAGATTCTGCAGTGATAACACTATCAAAGAATCTAGAAACCAGATTTTCTCTTCTTATTACTGGCGCTATAGGAACAACAGAGTCTGGGATGAATAATGTAACGGGTTCTATTTGGAAAGTAGGTTCAAGACTTTCAACATCAAATTCAGACTCCAAGAATAGAGAAATATCTTGAGACACAATTTGAGCACTTTCTCCTAGGTCAACAAAGATATTGACATTGTTTGGACCAAATGGATCCACAATTGTAAATTCTTTACCTACAATTTTAAGATTGTTAACATTAAAATTAACATTAACTATCCTATTAAAAGATGGAGATGCTTTTCTATTGGATTTGTTGATTGTAAATCCTCTAGTTATAACAGGAATAGGAGGTTGAGTATATCCAAATCCTCTGTTAATAATACTTACACCTACTACAACACCACCCCAAAGATCAACTTTTGCATATGCTCCGCCACCTTCACCGTTTACTGGAATGAAATCAACATATACATTATTACGATAACCAGCACCAATATTACGTTGCTCCTTAGTTAATGCTTCAAGTAAATTATCTTTACCAGTTATAACTCTAGAAACTCTACCTTCAGAATCTAAAACTGGCATTATATCAATTCCAGCTCCGGGAGGAATTTCATCAGAAGGTGATACTATAATAGATCCATAATGCTGATCCGCATTATGATATCCTCTATTATACTGTGTTGTTATTAGATTATCGGGTACACCTAAAACTTTTCTAAAGTTCTTTTCACCATCAATTCTTATTTCATCGCCCTCTAATAACTTTGAGGTCAATCTATTTAAAGTTCTGCGTTCAGTGTTCTTTTTGGGATCATCAAACAACCAAGGATTTGTTCCGCGTTGTAATACACGTTCATTGTTCTCATTTACTTCAAAATTTAAATTGATATCTGCGGCAACAACAATGGCAGTTTCGTTAACTGTTACTGTAAATCCATCACCAACTGCGATGTTTCCATAAACATAAGTTTCTGGTCCAGGGAATGTTAAATTTTCATTGATAAAGATAGCAAATACAAATTCTAAATCTGGTTGATTACTATATGGTCTGCTAAATTTTATAGGTTCATCAGAAGTAATTGTTGTTGGATTACTATCTAATTCAAGTCTAAATCTAATTCCTGGGTATGGATCATCATCCGCTATTCTTTCGTATGATATTACAGTACCTACAGGTTTATCATTGGCAGATATAACAGTGAGACTAGTGTTATTGGTATAACTACCACCATACCATGTATTAATTACATCAAAGAAATCAAATTCTAATGGATCGTAGTATAATTCAAGTTCAGCAGCTGCTGTAAATTCATTAGGTAAGAAATTAAATCCGGTAAGTATATTTGTAGATTGGTCTCCCCTGAATGAAATTATATCAACAGTTGAAATAGATGGTGCGCCTGTATCTGGTTCAAAATAAGATAATTTTTCTGTAAAATAAATCTTAGTTTGATTAATTCTATAATCAATTTTGTTTCTTTGAAGTACACCATTTACAAAAACAAGATGATACCTATCATCAAATATTGGGTCTATTATTCGTTTAGTTTCTGCATCAATAATTGAGAATACGGCAGAAGATGCCATTTTCTTAGTATCAACTGTCCTTCTGTCATACGGTCCAATAGAGAAAGCATGGAAATATTCTAATGCTGTTCCTTGATTTAATAACAGTTGTGCATCACTTTGATCCCAAATTGGCGCAGAACTAAATTGAATTTTATCAGTTTCTAATTCATTTTCAGATCTTACTATACTATAAGCAGATGGTCTTTGTAGAACACCATTTAAAAATACTAATAAATCTTCATTAATTTCAGTTTTTAGTATGTCACCTTCATCTTTGTAAAGTTCAAACAGAGTGTTTTCTCCATTAAAATAATCTGGTAGTGAAATTTCTACAAAATTAGTACCATTAACTAAAACACTATCTAGAGATAACCTTAAGGTATAGAGAGCAGAAATTACATTAGCACACTCAGCACCAAACCACACTCCATCAATTTCTGTAGAATTTAGTAAGTCAGTATCATCTAATATGTTATAATTTGAATACGTTAATATGTTAGTGTATTCACCAGACCTTTGTGGATTTGTAAAGGATCTTTGAATTAAATTTGGTCCATTAGTAAGAGTATCAGAATATATTCCTGCAAAAGAATCTATCGTTGATTTAACCTGAGCACAAACATTTAATGGGTTCTCTACATCTGGTTGAACTTCATAATTTACTGTTTCGAATGGAGCTCCAGGATTCTCAATAGCGTCCTTCATTAATTCAAACGCAAAATTATAGGCAGCAATAGTTTCAGTTAATTCATTAACAACATAATTTAATTGATTTGCTACAAAATATTTTTCTGCACCATCAACAATCCTATTATTTCCACCATATAGTAAGTGGAACACCACAGAATCAATGACTAATCCAATATCTCTTCTACATGACCCCTCAGATAATCCAGGGAATGTGAATGATGGGAATGTAGTGGTAATATAATTAATTGTTTCGTCAATAATATAACTTCTGTTAACTTTAATTAGATTTGCAGCATCTACAAAAGTACCAGTATTAATTCTACTTAAAGAAAATCTAACTTGTCTTAATCTGGCAACAGCACTTTCAACAATTACCGTAATTCCATTATTAATAATTAATGATGCGTCAGTTAAAATATTAACTCCATTATATTCAAATTCAATTTCTGTACTTCCTCCAGGTGGAAGTATAACTTCACCGGCAGGAATTTCAAAAATTATAGATCCATTTTCAGTGATATCTGCAAATGAGTTATTACTTACACGAATATTAGTTTCGTCAACAATTTCTATAATTCTGGTATCCATTGGGAATTGATTACCGGAACTTAGATACATTCCCTCAACTAATCCAAAAGTTGATGGTACAGTAATTAAATCGCTAGATGCAGAAACGATAACTTCAAATTCTGGAGCTAGTGTATTGGGATCATCAATAAACGCCACATCCCAATTTCTAATTGCTGCAGCACAAAGTTTAGCAGCATAAAAATATGCTTCTCTAGTTTCTTCTAATTCATTATTAACAAAATTTAATTCGTTTGCAGCATTAAAGTAAGATTCCCCTGATAGGATAGTTTTGGAATTACCACCAAATCTTAAGTCGTGCTCATAAGCATCAACGATAAGACCTATGTCTCTTTTGCACTTAGATGTGTCAAAAATAGTTGAAGGATACTTATTAGTGATATATCCAAAAGTTTCTTCGATTATAAATTCTCTATTAAAGTGAATTTGATTGGCAGCGTCTAACCAGATGCCACCACGTTGAAAAATATTTCTAACCTTAGTAAAATATTTTTCGCTGTCTGAATCTTCAACATAGTTAAATACTTTTCCAATAAAGGAATCTGCAACCAATGCTTGACCTTCAGATTCTCTTGGTCCTAAGGGTGCTTCACTAAAAGTAATCGTAGAACCACTTACAGTATAGGCAACTTTTGGTTCTTGAATAACATTGTTTAATGAAAAGACAAATGCAGTCTCGTCATAAGGAGAAACGGGCAAATCAGTTTTTTTGTCGTATATAGTGAATGTTTTAGTTCCTCTTCGTTGATTAGTAATATTATCAATAAATCCATTAAATTCTGGAACCAAATATACATCGTCAGCATAATCTGTTGCGCCAGCTCCACTTCCTAAGAGTGCAACTCTTCCAGTACCATCCTGATAATTTGTATTACCGCAAGATACAATTCGTTCAGTTAATAGTATACTGCTTGTTAAGGTAAATGCTTCTTTTACACCAGCATTAACAAATATTGCAACAGGTGTTGATTGTTGAGATTCACTGGTTATAATTTTAGCAGGTTTTGCTTCAATTAGAACTTCACCAAATAATTCAAATCCTGCTGGGTGAACTACGTCCTTAATTAGTTCTCTCCAAAGATCAATTGGCGTTTTGGATCTAATTACATAAGAATAGTCTTGGTAATAGTATGAATCTGTTATCTTAGAATTTGAATCATTTAAAATACCTTTTCTGGAAGCGTACCTACCGTTCTTATCATAGAATGATTTTAATTCGGGTTTATAATTTGTGTATAAAATTGATAATATAGTTGTTCCATTAAGAGGATATTTTTTAGATATTTCGCCAAAAAGATTAGTTAACTTTACTAAATTAGTTCCTTGTTTGTATTGACTTACTATAGCTCTAAAAGTTAAATTACCATTGGAATCAAACTGAGATACCGTACTTCCATTCGCAAACTCATCCCCTACTATTCCAGATACAAGAACAGTATACGTTGAGGTGTAAGATGGTACAGTAGATAAATCTGAAGAATATAGTACACCAGGATTGCTTATTGTAATAGATTCAGGAATTCCTATATTATTAGAAGAAGCATATAGATTATTACTTCCTTCTATAATTTTAACAACAGGATTATTTGCATATCCAGAACCGGAAGACAATACAAGAATTGAAATAACTGTTCCATTCAATACTGTTGGTTTAAATATACCTTTCTTTTCTCCACCTTCTACAATAACAACAGGATTAATATAGTCAGAACCAACACTAGTAATATTAAAAGATGTTATTGATCCGTTATCAACATTTGCTGTTGCTGTAGCTTCCCTAAATGTAGGACACTCAATACCCTGTACAACAGGAACGTCAACAAAACCAAAACCTGAATTTGTAACCGAAATAGTATTCAGAAGTCCTGTTGCATTATTACTGGTAGTTGTGTATACAATATCACCAGTTCCATTTTCTTGTGGTTCTGTATTTACTGAATATAAAAATTTGTTATTTGTAACAAATCTAAGATTTTTTTCTCCTGATAGGGGATCATTTGTTATTGAAAGTCTAGATCCATTAGTATCTACTCCACCAGCAACAATAAAATAGTAATAGAACGAAAAATTATTAGTAACAGTTTCTGTGTAAGAATTCGTTTCTAATGCAGGACCGAAACCAAACTTTAACGCCACAAACGCTCCCGCAGTTCCTGGAGTAAAATCAGAAACAGTTTTTTCTAAAGTAATTAAATTGTAATTTGTACTTGGGGAGAAATCAAGAAACGTTCCTGTCATGCTAACATGCTCTGTTGAGAACACATAGCGATATAGATTTTGAATATTGATATTTGGATTTACCAAAAATTCATTTGTTGGCGCATCTTCAGCAAACTCTAATTTAAATATTTTATCACTAACAGTATCTAATATTACTTCTTTAGATTCTGTGCTTTGATCCTTGATAAGACTAGTTTCTCCTAGACTCTCTGTTGTTGATGGAGATGGTAAAGGTAGAGCACCAGTATTGTCCCAAGCAAGAGTTAAAATTTGTGTTTCTTTATCATAAGAAAATACTCTAGGGTTTAAAATTGGATCGTTTCCAATTTGATCTATAAATTGACCAGGAATGAATCTATATTCAAAATTGTAGAATGAAATTTTAGCTCCATTATAATGCTCTACTATTTTTGTTCCCTCTTGACCTCTCTCTACAGTTATTAATTCTTCAGTATAATCTACACTAATAACTTTTACAATTTCATCATCAATCAATAGCAAGTCATCCTGAGATACATTTTCTACATTATTAACTTGCAATACGGTATTTTCTTTAGATAGTCCAGAGTGATCTACCCTAGCAGTGAATACAAACTCTGGTTCCATATAGACACCAAAGTCTGTTAAAAATACTAACTCGGATGGATTTTGAGGATCTGTTACTAAATCAGCATCAAAAAATAAAATTTTACCCTCTGCAAAATCAGAACCTTTATCTAATATAGTTACATCAGAAATTGAATTATAAACTTCAAATGATACTTGAATACTAGCATTAGCACCACCAGTTTGTACCACTTCCAATACTTCATTCTGTTGATATCCAAGACCAAGTTCAGATAAACTTACAGATTGAATAGCACCATTTATATCAACTTCGTCAATATTAATGAATAGTCCCTCTCCTGTGCTTCCTGCAGATGCTTGAGTTTTTACTCGTTGTCCTGCGGTATAACCCGTTCCTGGATTTGTAATAACAAAAGATGGTTTGTTAAAATTATCAAATTCTGAAATTACTACTTCTACAGTTGCATTACCTAATGTGGTATTAAAAGTTCCTGTTGACCTAAACAGTCCTCCATTAAGTAAAGTAAGTTTGCCAATGCCGGTATCAAATAAACGTGCAGATAAAGTTTGATTAATTAACTTAACTTCTTGGAATAGTCGTTTCCTCACATAATAAGTTTTTTCTGTTAATACATCATCGGGATTTACAGAAATATTAACAAAATCTCCAACAGATAAATTGTGATTTGAATTTGTTTTAGCAATTGCCAAATTGTAGTCAAAAATTGCAATTTCTATATTTTTACTAAGAGACCTTGTGGAAAATATACCAACACCGGTAGAATCACTTAAATTCGAACTTCTTAAGAATAAAGATGGATCGGTAATACCTAAATCAAAATCTCCACTATTTACCTTTATTCTTACTATATTTTGACGTATAGTTGTTTCAAGAATAGTACCGACAGCAACTTCATTTCCAGGTTGCCCATTTGTTAAGATTATTTGGGAGTTTGCTGTAAAACTTGCGTTATCATCTAGTACAACGTTTAAAACTTGGACTACAGCATTTGTGTTGGGGTCTACTAAATCAAACAAGTCCGTATCAGAAAATTGAGTTTGAATATTTTCTAACGCAATAGTTGTACCAAATCTAACATCACCAACAATATTAGACTCATATCCAGTATTTTGTTGTCTTAATTTAAATTCATCAAACAAATACACTTCAGATGCTGCTGTAAAAATACCAGCACTTTTTTTAGATCTCAAATAATCAACATCAGCACCAAAAACTGAAGCAACCTCAGATTTTACATCTTGTCCTTGCGTTCCATTTAAATCTAAAAATACTTTATTTCCTGGGTTGTGATTTGTCTGTGCTGAATCTACTAATATAGATGTAATAGTTCCTGATTTTATTGACGATACTGTTGCAGAAAAATCTTTCCCGTTATCAAGAAATTCACTAAAGTTTATAAATTTAGAAGATCTTGGAATTTCTGTTTGTGAAATTTCTGAATTATAATTTGAATCAACAGGAACTCCATAATAATTCTCACCAATTATGTATGGATATTGAGGTTCTCCAGCAGCAGATACGGTTACAAAATATGCATAGGTGCCATCAGGGTACTCCGGAGTGACGCAGTATCTGCCGTTGTTGCGGTCTAATCTCTCCTTACCACTATCTACAGTAGGAGACCATGTATAATCGTCTACAAAAGATCCTAGAGGGTATATAGAGGTACTAGGTCCATTGCTTCTAGAGGTATTGATTGCATATCCAGTTTTTAATCTCACCACAGAAGACTGCGAATCTAAGGGATCCTCGTATCCATATGGTCCATAGATAGGATTTCCATCATAAGCAAATCCTAGAATCTTAGAGTGACCTGATGGATTCTCATTTAATAGAGAATTTATATTGTCTCCTAGTTTATTTCTAAGTCTTCTTGGATTTGATAAAATACCATAAGTCAAGTTAGAACTAAATTTTTTGTTTAGTAAAGCACCACCATTAGGATCGATTTCTGCTGATGTGGTTTCTGTGTATCTGTTCTTATACCATTTTCTAATTTCTACGGTTGCTGCAGCATCTTTACCTACAGGAACAACAGTTGCTATCGTATCAGTGGCACTATAGTTAAAACCTGAGTTTGTAATATTAAATCCAATTATTCTTCCATTGCTAGAAATTAAAGTTTCAACTTCAGCAAATTTTCCTTTTCCTGAAAAATCTGTAAATTGTATAGTTGGAGGTGAAACATAATACTCACCAGCATCTTCGATTACTAGACTGGTTAATTTGCCTTGTGTTATGATGGGACGTACCTTACCTCCTCTACCAGATGTAATTACTATACTTGGCGTTCTTTGATAAGTCTGAGTCGTAAGAATTTCTATCTCACCAACAACATTTCCTGCTAATCTAGATATTGCTTTTGCTGATGAACCATTAACTAACACAACTGGTGGATTAACATATCCAGATCCTTTATTTGTGATAGTTACAGTTTGTATAGGACCGTATCTTACAAAAGAATCACTCTTAGTACCATATGCTAGTGTCCCATCAAGAAGAACTCCAACATCGTAAAAATCAGTTTTATAGATTTCAGTATTTGATATTGGAGATTTTCTAATTAATTTTAAGTACTTATTATCTTCTAAACTGCCAGTTGCTGTAGTCCCATCTAGTATATTTGTTGATGGATAACCAGATGAACAAATATAAAAATATGTCTCGTCTTCAAATATAGCAGAAACATCTGCATTTGTAGTGTCTAACTGTGACTGCAGTAATGGAAGTGATGGTGCAGTAGGTCTTTGACGGTTTTGATTAGAAATCCATCTATAATCACCAGTTAGATCGGAATATACTACAGTGTCTACGCTAGACTTTGCTGAAGGAGATTCTAGAATTTTATCACCAACAGATGAATAAGGTTGCTTGTTAGTTGGTAATAACTGATATATTACCGCACTTACATGAAATTTAACTGAATCAATATTATATGGATTTTTATTGTAAATTTTAGTTCCAACTGGATAAGATGAAGTTCCAGTTCTGGATGAAATTTTAAACTGATTTACATTTCTATCGTCAATAACTAATTCTTCATTTCCGACATATACTTTATTATCCTCTAATTTCCAAGACCTGGTAGAAACTACTTCGAGTGTAAAATTAGAAGTATCTGTTGATTGTATTTCTGAACGAGTTTCAGTAAGTCCATAATATGCAAAATTTCCGACAACTGAACTTCTATCAACAATTAACTTGGTTACATTACCGGGAAGAGTTTTTACATCTTCAACTACAAAAGATGCAAAAGGAGATTGCTGTACAATTTCTTTTCCAATCAGTGAACGTGGATCACCAGAGATTAAATCAATGATAATATCAAAACTGGAAATCCAATCAGACTCTGATGCTTTTGTAGTTTGCTTAGATGGTCTTCTAATAGACACATCCTCATTTTTTGGATCTTCTGATACTAAAGTGTTGAAGACAAATTTAATTGATTTCTCAGATCCTTTTGCTTTATAAAAATCTGTAATATTTTTAATTAAAGTTCGTTTATCTACAGATTTTTTTAGATATTTGGTTGGGATTGATGCTAGATATTGAGACTCAAAACTTTTTAATATAGCAAATAAGAATAAATTGCTTATATTTTGTACAACGGCACCAGAAGCATGAGTAGCAGTTGTAGTAGCAACATATTTTGTATTATTATACAGGTCACCTAAAGTAGTATTTCCGCTTACTCCTCTAAGAACACCTTCAAGGACGTTGCCATTTTTGTTAGAATAAAAACAAATTTCGTCATCTATTTTTACATACCCGTATTGTTGAGGAAAAGCAGATCCATCAACTAATTCAATTTCTGTGTCGGTAGATGATAATGAAGATGCAAGAGTTGTATCTTCACTAAGAATATTTTTTGTGTAAAAATTAATGTCGTAGTACGAACTTATATTAGATAAGATATCTAAAGGTTGACCCTGTATTTCTAAACTTTCGTAATATTTTTCGAGAAAATTTGAAAAGGCAGCATAATGAGTGGAGATAAACTCCGGTAATTGCCTTTCAATTAAACTGGATACCTTTACCGTCATTTACTTATTCTGCTTGTGCAAAAATTTTACTGTTGTTAATATCAACATCTAGGTATTGCTCTCTAAAAGCAAATACATCACGCTTCAGTGGTATAGTTCTAAGTTGTATAATATTATTTGATAATGTTCCACGAATGATTGTGAGATCATATAATTTTACTTCACCTGCTACATAATCAACTGTTCCAACATTAGGTTTTAGTATAATATCATCACCAGAACTACCTATCCTATATAGGACCATTATGCCATCCACATCTTTGATGTAGACTGTAAATCTTGGATATTCACTTACCACAAATCCTGTAGAAGAAACTGTAGGTCCATTACACTCCTTATCAAATTCATTTTGATAACATACTTCGTAATATGTGGTTGTATTAAGTATTGGTTGAATATCTTTTCTCATTACAAAACTAGTCTCATTAGACTGAATTGAATCATCTGCAGCATCAATAACACCATTCACTTTGCTGTATCTTAATTTACCAGAAAATTTCTCAGTTTCTGATAATTTAACATAAGACTCTAATGAATTTATTACTTTTGTGGTTATATCTTTAGATGTTAAATTTGTTTCTAATCTATTGTAAAATACGGTTGAATTTACTTCAACATACAAAATAGATGGATCAATAATTTTTGGAGTTACTGATCCTACCATATATTGTTCTAATTCAGATTCAATTTCTCTTTTTCTTTGTGAAGTTAATTTTGCAGAATTTTTTGGTTTAATTACTAGTTTAACTACGCCATATTCAGGTGGTTGTTCTTCTTCTCCACCATATACAATAATATCAGATACGTTTGGATAAATTTTTGATATAATTGGTTTAAAATCTTCAGCAGTTACTGCTCGATTTTGTGTTCCAAAATATTTTGGTGCAATAAATTTAATACTATCTGTGCTCTCAATCTCAGCACCACCATCTGATATTGAAGCATCCGATACAACTACAGTAGTGCTATATGTATTGTTGTCGTCATCGGATAATATACCATTAAATCTAAATGAAGAAACTCCATTAGATTCTGGACCTGCCGTAATTAAGTATGAAACTTCAATATAATTTCCTGTATCTAGTGCTGCACCAAATACACCATCTCCAAATATAATTTGATAATTTTCATCATCAATTTCTTCAATAAAATATACTTTAGATTGTGAATCTATTTCTAATATATTTTGTGTACTCTTAAATTCAAACTTTGATGATGAATTTTGATTTTGATATACAACAACTCTAATGCTCGAACTGTCGATACCAATATTAGATAAAACAAATCTATTATCTGTACTAGAATCAAAGGTAAAATATTGCTTTATTAGAGTTCCTTCTGAGATTTCAACATCCTCAAAAGTTGCTACACCATTTGTTACAGGTACAGTTACATCATCAATAACAACATACTTGTAAACCGTATCATCAAAATTACTTAAAAATCCAGTGCCTTTTCGTAGAGTATAGCTTGCTGGTGGATTATTTGATGTGATAGTTGCAGTAAAATTAATTGTAGATTTTGGAGCAACTCTTGATCTAGGTCTATAACCTAACTGTTTGGCAATTCTAATTACATTGTCTCTTAATGTAGCAGAATCGATGAAAAACTCATTTGCTACTAAGTTTGTATTAAACGCTGTATAATAAGTATTATACGCCAATACATCAAGAATATTGCTTAATGCAGATCCTTCAAAATCATAGTCAGTAAATTCCGACTGAGATCTCAAATATGTCTTGAGACTTTCTTTAATTTCTAAGTAGTCTAAGTTAGCAATCTGAGAATATGGCACTTTATGGTCTCTCTAACAACAGGTTTAAATTCAAAGGTTCATCGTTTCTACCAATTACATAGAAGTCTAAACGAACATCAAATGCATTTGCTGCGAAATCAGCAACAACTTCAATTTTATCAATTGCTATTCTAGGTTCGTATCTACCTAAAACTTGTCTAATTTCTTGTGAAATTAAACCTGCAGTAGAACTAGAAAGAGGTTCAAATAATAAACTATTTAATCTTGTGCCTGAATCTGGATCAAATAATCTTTCACCCTCGACTGTATACAACAAATTAGCAACAGCTTGTTTAATTGCTGCCGTATCTTTCTTTGTTAACACATCACCAGTTATAGGGTGTGGTTTAAAAGAAATACTCAGATCTTTAAATGTCTGAAACGTAGGCACAAGAATAGATTATGAGTTCTTTATTATTTATGCCACCTTTCGACATAATCATCAAACCCATTTTTACCACCACAATGCCTAGACATTCTATCTGCAGGAGGATTATTTCGCTTTGCGGCATTCAAATACTTGTCCGATGCTTGATCGGTAATCAATGTCATACCAGACTTGATGAACTCTTCACTTTTATCTACTGGACTATTAGCCATGAAAAAACCCCTCTAAAGGACTACATATGTAGAACTTTTAGAGAGGTTTCTATCTCAGAAGTATTTATCGCCCCTGTCCACGATAACGCTTACGCTTACCGTTACGAGAAGTGGCAGCATACTTCGTATGTTTTCCCATACCCTGTCGTGTTTTCTTGGGAGTAGACTCAATCATCTTGTCGCCCATCAATCCAACTTTTGCTCTCGCCATAATACCTCTTGGTTTACTTTGTCATTCTAACACCCCTAGGAGCGTCTGTCAAGTGCCTTGTGCAGATAATCAAGTGTCTGTGCCAAGGTTTCATACTCGCTGCTTCCTGGACGTTTATACATCAATTTAAATTGACTCTGTTTCTCCTCTACCTGCGCTATCCGTTTCTCCAAGGAATTCAGCCGTGCGACCATTTCCTGATACACTTTCTGTTCGTTTTGTTCCATAATTTGTTTCAATCTCCATTGGTGGCATCATACCAGTCTTATAAAAATCTCCAGCGACACTTTCAATTGCATCGGCAAATTCATTAAAATCATCAAATCTTTGCTCTTTTAATGTACCATCTTTTGTTTTATAAGTGATCTTATGTTCTTCCATAATTAATTATAAAAAAAATATTTATAACCTACTAGGTGAAGTTCTAGCACCAGATTTAATATGTACTGTAGTTGCTGCCTGCCCTGCTACCATCCCAGCAGGTGCTAATATCGATAATCCTAATATCGCAACTGGTGAACCATTTACAAGTACAGTAGGTTCACCATTAATAATTACATCCGGATGTATATCAACTGGACTACAAAAATGTGGTAGTGTTAAATCACCTACACGATGAGTAAAAAGTCCATTGATAATAACATTACTTGATGAACCAGAAGCAAACGCTACTGGACCAGGTGGTAAATATCCAACTGGAGCCCAACATCCATGCCCTGTAGTTACATCAGAAGGTGTGGCAAGTGCAGCAAAAAGTGTCATTCTAGAGGCTCCGGTTCGTAACTTGAATCATCACTAATAAATGGTGTACTATCTGGATCATACTCATAACTTGAATCACCTATAACATCACCAATAACATTTCCAAATGTAGATGTGAGTGTACTAATTCCTGCATTGAAATCTTGATTAATACGGAAACACTCACTCTCTAAGTCATCACCACCTGTTGATCGATCAGGTACTTGATTTAAATCTTCATAAACTTCAGGATCGCAATTACCATGACCTATTAATTCATTCGCACATAATAACTTTAATACCGCTAAAATATCATTTTGTGAATCTACTGTCATATGACATATAATAGGAGTCTTTAATAAAATAGGTGGTGGATTTGATGTAAATGGTGGAAAATATGGTAAATATATAACACTATCTATCACACAAAGATAGTAAAATCTCATCTTTTTGATTTCACTCGCTTTCCATTGAACGATCTGCTCGGCACAACGAAGATATGGTAGCATTATTTCCTCAATGCACCCGGCAGTTAACATATTCTGTGAAAAAAAGGTGAAAGGGGTAATACCACTTGCACCAAAATCTTTTATATTCTCTCGGTATAATGGCATTTTTACCTTATTGCCTGGCATCGTAAATCTACCATTAATATTATATCTCGCATACACATCACGATGCTTTAAAACCCATTCCCTATCAGTCCAGTTCCTTTCAGTATAATATCCCGATATACTCTTAGTAAACGTCGTATAACCTCTACCAGTACCTCCTTCTGGTGACCAAGATACATCCGGTATTAGTATCGGTGGATTTGCATCGTTAAGTTCCTCACAAGTTATATACGGTTCGAAAAATGGCCCAGGACCTAGATTACTTAAACTTGGATTGGGGGCCCACCATGGACTTACACCAATTCGTAATGCTGTCTCAAATGAACGAGTGGTACTACCAATATCTGTAATCTCTGGTAGAGGATCCTCCAAAAAACAAGCAAATGGACCTGTAATATTCATATCCAGTATCTTTTCATAAAGAAAAGACGGGATTGCAGTTACATCTATCGTAAACAAATCATACGGCGAAATATATTCTGGATTGTCTTCCTCTAATGAACCTACTAAATCTCGTATATCCTTGATGATTTGTGGTACTTCGACGCTTAAAAATGGCTTTAACTCAAATTGCCCGCGAGGAATTAATAAAGCAGCACTTAATTCACTCTCCTTTGCTAATCTTTCTAATGTCTCTACAGTATATGGTGATCCAGTAGTAACCCCACTATTGATTAATGTAGCCATTTAACTTTTCACGGCAAATTTTTCTGGGCGAATTTTTTTTTATTCTCGATAATATTTATTGCTCGTTTGGATACTTTTGTAGGTTAGAAAGTGCTAGATGGGACCCGGTTCGCCCGGCCGCGCCAATATAACAAATAAGGGGCAAATTAACTGCCCCTCAGTGTTAATTAGTGACCCTTCGTAAAGTGTAACTGTGCCTTGCGAGGTTTCTGTGCTTTAAGTTTGATAATCTTAAACTCGCTGTAGTTGTTTTGCGATGAGTTTGCCTGTGAAATCATTTTTAACGTGATAGGGGATTGTGATGCTGTGCTCATGTTTTGTGAAGACATAGTGTGATCCACCGTTACGTTTTTTAGTCCAACCTTGCAACTTAGCAAGTTTGAATAGTTGTTTCGTTGTCATACAATATCAGCAGAAACAATACGCTTAGCACCAGGTGCGTGAGTGTAACGATTGCGGTCAGGATTAACGTGCCCTTCGTAACCATTGACAGACTTACGTTCTGCCGCTGCTTGTACATAAGCAGGCAGTGCAATGTTCATCTCATGATGCACAAATTGAATGCGCTTGGTGATAAGTGAGGAGCAGACGTGATACATAACGAAGTGAGAAAAGTGTGCTAGGGTTAGTGTCAGTCGCGGTCTGAAATGTTCCAGGTGCCAGACTGTACCTCAGGGGCAGGAAATGGGAAGGGGCGACCCTCAGCAAATGCCTTGCGATTAGCGGCGGATCGTGCCTGCATCTGATTGTAGCGGGTGGTATAGTCTGCCAGGATTGCGGCGAGGTCGATCTTAGGGTTGGTCATTTGCTTTGTTTGAACTGAAGTCATTATAGGCACAGGCGGGGGCGGTCTGGGGTCGCCTCTGTGCCAGTTAGGCAGGTGGTGTGAGTTAGTGTCACCCACCACCGTAAACATAGGATACAACACCGGCAGGATGATTCACACCTTCGATAACAGTGAACTCGGTATCTTCATGATCAAAATCTTCAGCATTGAAAAATTGATCGATGAAAAATTCACGACACTGTGCCATAGATTCAGCAGCGATTACACACATTCCGGGGGTGTAATCACAGAGCACGTTGTTGATGATGTAGAGGTTCATTGCTTTGTTTGTTGTTGAAACCATTATAGACACAAGGGGGGACGCTTTGGGGGCGATGGTGGACAGTTCAGAGATCGCCCATCATGGCGTTCATCTCGTCTGCATCGATGGCAGGATCATCCCAACGCACCCCATCGCCCGTGGTGACCAGATGGCGTCCGATCATGCCGTCAGTCATGCAGCGCACGAACTTATCCCAAGGGGTCTCACCCTCAGCGAACTCTACACACGCCTTAGCGGTGTTGTAAAGAAATTCATCGTTACCAACCCAGAGGGCGGCATTCCAGGTTTCGTAGTTGGCGAATCCGTTCATTGCTTTGTTTGTTGTTGAAACCATTATAGGCACAGGCAGGGGCGCTTCGCGGTCGCCCCTGTGCCACTTAGGCAAGTGGTTTTTCTCTTTAGTTATCAGCAAAGATATGAACGGGGCAGTATGTAGAACCATCGTTACATGCTGTGAAATCGTAATACAAAGCACTGTCCCAAGTTGCTTCCCAATCAACAACAATAGCGGCAGGAATATCTAAACACATGGTGTTAGTGTAAAATTCCTCTGCAAAGTCAGCGGTAGATTGATAGCAACCCTGATAGCGTTCGTCACAATTTTCGACGTAAGATACGCATCCTTGCTCTTCAATCAGGGCATCAACTGCCTCGAATCCGATTGCTTCACCA
>Ga0213860_10000166_pt1 | contig 26143 bp, 28 predicted proteins | sample PICome_3_FD_160118 | JGI IMG/M metagenome (GOLD analysis project Ga0213860, IMG submission 160118) | Coastal seawater microbial communities near Pivers Island, North Carolina, United States - PICO550 | ecosystem: Environmental > Aquatic > Marine > Coastal | place: USA: North Carolina...
TGCATCGCCAAAATCTATAAAACTTGCTGCACCATCTGCAGTATTTAATCTTATTCCATCTTCATCAGCATGAAGAATGTTTAGCTTCATATTTGGAGATTGCCCAATCCCAATATTACCGCTGCCGTCGATGGTTAAACGTGATGTACCTCCAGTCTGCAAAGCAAGGCTGTTATTAGTAGCATTAATTCGGGCTATACCTGTTCCTGTGTTTGTCAGGTTTATTCTTGCACCGATATTTGTACCAACCGCAGTCAGACGCATAATATCGTCATAACCAGAGAGACCTGTTACATCTAAGGCATAACCAGTTGCAGCCGCACCACCAATGCCCAAGCTCTCCGCACTCGCATTCCAGTAAAACTTTGGCGTATTCCCTGTGTCCTCATACAGATAGAAATTGCCATTTGAGCCAAGGCGCATAAGACCGCCTTCATCGTCTACCGAAGGTACTTGTAGTGTAACCCAATCACCAATGCCGCCTGTCCAACCATTAGCAAGAACGGTGGTATCTGTACCTGAACCCGCAGATAATAGTACGCCTGAACTACCTTCATGGTGAAATTGATCAGCCGTGACAGTGCCAGTTACGTCAATACCTGTAGAGGTAGTGGCGAGTTTAGTATTATCATCATACCTAAGCTGAACAGCGCCACCGTCAGTTGCAAGAATGTATGTCTTTGTTCCAGCACCGTTGTTAATCTCAACATTAGTACCTTCAATCTTTAGATTGCCATCACCAGTTTCTTTAATGTGACTTGCTGACCCACTATGGTAAATTTCTAGGTCAGACCCTGCGCCAAAGGTGGCTTTGACAGTATCACCCATGTTTAGGTTGCCAGTCATGGTATCGCCAGTAATCCTGACAAAACCAGTAGCTGTATCTAAGGCATTCTTAAGTTCACTAAAGACTATCTTCTTAGTTTCTGTAGCTGATGTATCTACAATAGCTATTGCATCATCGTCAGCTACGTTAGCCCCAGTAAGGGCTGTTAATTCTGAGATCTTTTGATCTGCCATATGTTTTCCCTTACCTTACTATTGTTAGATAACATCTAGGAGGATTAACCCTATTGTTACCTGTTGGGTCGGTGGTGTTTATTTTAAAACTACCTGCAACTTGATCATAAACGTCCCCACATGTACCGTTATCAGAACTTACGCCAGTCGAAAGACCAGCACCGTACAATACTGCGTAATTAGCATCTGGCATAGCTGTCGTAAAAGTAACTGTGTAATTACCTGTTGTGTTTTTATACACTGATGCAATATTACCGTTTGCTCTTAAAGTTTGATTAGCAGAAGTTGAACCAGTACCATCAAAATTAACCCAAGCTCGAACGCCATAAATAGGGGCAGTACCTGAGATATTTAGTTTACTCTCAGTAGCACTATCAGCCGCCGCCTTTAACTTAGCTGGTGACACAAGACTTTCAATAGTACCTGTACCAGTTTCCCATGTAGCTGTAGCTTGATCCCCTAGTAAACCAGTCTGAGTGCCAGAGGTGTTCACTACTTGTGTGTCATCTAGGATACGAAACTTATCATTTGTTTGATCTAGGTAAGCTACAGGTATCCAAGCATCATTACCATTTGCTCTTATATACAAGATAAAGGCATCGGTATCATACCACCATTGATTAGCGAAGGTAGTGCTAGGTGCAGCAGTCCCTGAGTTGTTTGTAGCTATAGCTGATAAAACGTTGTTAATGTCGGTTCTAGCATTAGCTGCTGTTTGGTTAGCTATGTTGTAGTCGTGTTGTGCCATATTAATATTCCACTATTCCTTCCAAGACGCTTATGCTTGGTGATACGTTATTGCTGGTACTGTCGAGTTCAGCTTTAAATTTAAATGCTCTGCCTGTGAGTTCACCTGCAGCCACAACCCAAGACCCCCATGTAGGTGAACCAGCAGGGTCATCATTAGTTGCAGCTACATAAATGGTTGTACTAAAGTCTCCATAGGATTGATCTTCATCTGACCAATCATCCCAATTATTAGGCCAAGTATCCCAGTTGTTAGGTATGTCATCCCAGTTTACTAATCCACCAGAAGCATTAGCGTGGTGCCTAGTAGATGTTAAGTTAGTTGATACCCTTACAGTTCTAGTTGATCCTGTGTCTAAGTAACCTGTGAACTCATATGTACCTGTAGAGGGTGCAGTAGCAAAGCTAGACAGTCTTAATTCATCAGGGTCTGGGCCTGTAGCTACAGCTACGTTAGTCTTAGCACCAGCGAAACTTGGGTTTTCAGTGTCAGTCTGTGAGGTTCCTAGTGTAGGTAATTCAGATGGTAGGACAACAATAGAGGCTACAGTACCTTCGTTACCTGATTTATCGTAAGGCTCAATAAAGAATTTCCCTGAGATAGCTGGGTAAGCTACTGATGTCGCTGGTCTAGCAACCTTATTGATTATGACTTGGGGTGAACCATCACCGAATGTAGCTGTAGTTGATGAGCTATGCCATAGTTTGTAATACGACAGATCAAAGTCAGTTGAAGCAGTCCAGTTAAAGAACAGAGTACCACCAGATAATTGCTTCTCAAATGTAGATGGAGCAGATGGTCCAGTAGTATCAGCTTCTACAGTCTTCTGTGCGTCTGTAAATGTACCCTTGACACCAAAGGCATTGATAGCTCTAGCTCTAACATCATAGACTATAGTACCTGCTGCATCAGCTAAAGGTGTCTCAATGTCTAAGATCTCAAATCTACCTAAGTCACCTGTGCCTAAGACACTGTAAGTAGACTCTGTAGACTTCTTAAACTCTACCTCAACGTAATCTACACGTTCAAAGGCTGTAGCTGATACATTAACTACAAGGACGTTAGTTACATGCTCGTTTATAATTCTAAACTCTTGAGTAAGAGCTACAGCTACAGGTGGTACATCAAATGGTGAGGGTAAGGTTGTATTGTCACTCTCGTATGTTGCACCATCAGAAACCTCATCAAAGACAGATTCACTGATTTCTCTGAGAGTCATATTAACTTGGATGTCATAGTCATCTTGTAACGAAAACCCCCAAGTAGTAACCTCAAACTCTTTATTAGTCCACCCAAATCTTGTATTACTAAGGCGAATAATGTCTCCCACTTGTACTTGAAACGCTCTCATTCCAAAGGCGGCTTGTACAGTAAGTTGTTGTCTATTACGTTCTAGTGCTATACGGGCTATACGTCTAGCTTCTGTTGTGTTGTCTGTAAAGGGCAACTGAAGATCAATAACACTTTCTTGACCACCATCAGCAGTTAATAACTCATTATAAGTAGTTGAATTAAGGCTAGGTACTTGAGGGAAATCAGACGGTTGATAGTCACTCTCTGGCCCCCTAAATGTACCCTTGACTACATTAAAGTTATCCCTACGTGAGTGTCTTGTTGAAACTTGAATACCTGATCTTAAGTCATCTTCATTAAGGTCTAAAACTGGGTTTGTATAGTAAGCTGGCTTCATTCTCCACTTACCTTGAGCATACCATAGTAAACCATCCATAGCTGTAGATAAGTTTTGCAAAGCATCATATGGTGTAGTATTAGTGGTAAATGCACCATTAGTTGAAAATCTAGTACCACCTGACAGTACGGGATAGTGTAAATAGTCACAAACATCAGCCGATAATTTTATAATGTCATCGTCTACACTCTCAACGTATTCATTAAGGCCGTAGTTGTAGATAGTTGTATTATCCTCACCTTTACCTGATGTAATGTAGTCTCTTAAACATAGGGCAGGGTTATCAGACCAAGCTGTAGTACTTGTACGGGGGTCATAAACCTTCTTACCTTTGACTATAGCTGTTATCTCTGGAATACCATTGGGAAACGCATCAGCATCAAACTTTAAAACAACATAGAGATAAGCTGTAGCTAAAAGCCTACAGTTTGTATCCCAACCTGTGGGTGGAGATATGGTGTCAATAACCTGCCTACTGGCTGTACCTGTTCCAGACCCAACGCCTGTAGCTACAAAAGAAGTACCTACATTATTATCAGTAGCACCTATTGCTGTAAAATCAGTATTACCTGAAGAAACAATAGTGTACGTTTCCCCCACTAAAAACAAACCAGCTTGTTCAGTTACTGTAGTTGTAGTTGTTAAGTCAGATGTTGTAACAGCAGTTTGTGTACTTGTACCCAGCTTCTTAACGATTTTAACATTACCTGCATATTTAGATGGAGACGTAACGTCATTACCACTTAGGGTAAGAATTTCATCATTAAAATAGATAGTCTCAAACTCTTCTACTTCATGTCCAGCAAAAGCTAATACGCTGTGTAAGTATTTATTGTTATCTGTAGTGCCTTGAAATACTATACCACTAGCTATTCTAGTTTTACCATAGATAATCTGATGAGGCATAGTTGAGCTTTTTTGGGTTATCAGATAACCTTGGTCACCCCCTTTTAATTCTGGTACAGGAGATAGAGCTTTTAAAGTAGCTGTTGTTACTAGAGTAGCGGCGTAGGTAAAAGCAGCAGCACTTACATATGCACCTTTCGCAAACCCCATTGCAGTAAGACTAGCACCCCCTGTGACATAAGCAAGCGCAACTACAACAGCAGCAGATAACGCAGCCGAAAGGTTACTGTTTTCATCTAAGAGATCAATATCTATACCAAATAAAGCCATTAGCTTTCAGAACTCCTACCCCAAGCAAGTTTCTGATCTTGCATCTTATCTACAAAATCAAACCCAGCATCATCACTTGCACCAGCTATGTTCCTAGATCTTTGATACTGTGCAGTATATCTAGCTATCCTGATCCTCTCTAAGTCAATTAGTTTATTTTCAACTTTAACTTGGATAGTACCTGTATCAGCACCTTCAGCAATATTCATTTGATCCATGTAACCAGTAAATATTTCAGTCAGGCCAGTTGATCTGTCTTCTAGCTCAATACGTGAGCCATCTTCTAATAGGATAAAGTTACTACTCTCTTTCTGTAGATTACCTTTAGCGAACATGCCAAAGTAAATCTTACAGGTTCTACCTTGATAGGGAGTACTAAGAGCCAAAGATAGTACCTCAGAAGGTAACCCTGTAACAGTAATGTCAGCGCCTTTGGCGGCGGTTTCTGTAGTTTCCTCAACGGCTGATATACCTAAAAGTGTTCCAGCCCCAGTCCAAGACACCCCTTCAAAACTAAGAGTACCTACCCCTGTCCACAGTCGCAGTACATCAGCAGCATCAAAGTTTAGTTCAACAGCAAAGAAGGGATAGATTACATTATCATCTAATGAATTAACTATTGTGTCAGGTAAAACTCTCGACATTATTGTAAAGCCTCTATTGCTTCAAAGGATATACCATAAAAACTAGCATTGTCTATTGACCAAGAAGTAGTACTGTTGCCAAGTCTAAATAGACCTTTAGGGCTACTATAGATTACAGTTTCACTTGAATAGGTACTTCTTAAGTCAGGCCAAATTTCCAAGTTACCACTGCCACTTTGGTCTACTAATACTTGATGTAGTCTAGCAGCAGATCCTGTACCTAACTGAATATAGTCACCAGCTAGTAGGGTGCCTGTCATAGTAACTGATACTGTACTATCCCCTGCTGTACCTGATAAGGTAGGAGTACCGCTTACTGTACCTCTGGGTGTAACATAGTCAGGGTCTCCCAGTAGAAATGTACCTACAGAACCCTTAAGGGCTACTAACATAGCTTTCCACTCAGCAGCTAGATCCCTACGCACTGAGGGAATACTGACTGAGGCACTCCAGATTTGACCCTGATGTGAAATAACCTGCTGCTTATAAGTAAAGGGAGACTGAGAGACAGCTACAGCATTTACAGCACGTAGTTCAATACTCTCTATGCCAATAGTTGTAGGTGTATTAAGGGGGTAACTTATAGCCATGATTTATCCAAATGCTGATTTCATTGCACCGCCTCTACGTCTTTGGTTCATAACTGCACCTACGGACTGATTGACGATAGCTGGTGAGGCTTGTGCTATTGTCTGAGTAATAAGTCTCTTAGTATCGTCTGAGGTATTAGCTGAGATATTGAATACTTGGTTTACTACTGTACCGCCAACAGACTGACCTTTAGTGTGATCTATGACAGTCTCTCTAGGGTGTAGCATAGCCATAAAGCCACCCTTACCATCTAAGCCACCTGATCTTGGTCCTGAGCCTGTGTACCCACCACCATCTGCACTAGGTAAGTTTGGACCTTGTACTGGCCCAGCCATATAACCTTTGATGACACCTCCTATAGACTCTACCATCTGTTCAACAACAAGTATTCTGTATAGTTGCTGGATAATATCGGAAGCCATAGATCTAAAGGCATCTTTAGCTGTTGCAGTGCCATCTACTAAGGTCATAAAGAAGTCATCGAAAGGTGCAGCTAATTGTTTAGCTTGATCATTAATACGATCTAACTCATCTTGTTGAGCTTTTAGAGCTTCATTCTGTTTTCTTATGTACTCTGTAAGTTCTATAGCTGAGTCTATCTGTTCAGGAGTATACTTACTATAAGAATCTCCTAGAGCTTTCATAACTGAAGCTCTATCTTGCTCTACACCCAAAAGACTCTCTTGTAACGTAAGGCTCTTCATAAGTTCTTGCAGAGGGTCTTTAATAGCTTTAGTTTTCTTGGGTTCTTTGTATATAGACTCCCCTGCTCTAGGTCCAGTACCAAAGATAGGATCTTTATTAGAGATAGTACCTCTACCTGCGTACTTCCTCATAGCTCTAGCTGCAGGAGACCCTTCCTGCATTCTCTGAGTTACTGTTAAAAACTCTTCTTGTAACTTAAGTATTCTTAGTTGTTCTTTTAACTCTTCGCTAAGACTTCTTTCTTCTCTGAGCTGCTCTACTCTTCTTTCTATTAATTCGTCTGCATTGTCTAACAGAGAGTATTCTAGTCTAAGTTTTTGACGAAGAGCTTGTTCCTCTGCCTCTGCAGCAGTCATCGTACCTGCTACTCTATCTCTTAGTAAAGAAAGCTTGTCTTCTTCGTTAGCGAAAGCAATACTAGCAGCTAAACTTTGTGCAGCTTCTTGGTTTAGCATATCCTTACCAGCATCTAAGAGTTTTTGCTTAAGATCTAGCTGTTCTTCAAGAAACTTCTTACGCTTCTCTTCTTTGGCTTTTAACTTCTCAGCTTGAGCCTGCAGTTTAGCGTACATCTCATTCTGCTTCTCTAACTGCTCTACTCTCTCTTTGTCACCTTTTACAAGTTGAAACCCTAGAACCTTAATACCGTTAGCTCTAAGTCTTTGCATTCTTGACAGACCGTCTTGGGAATCTAAGAACTTATTAGCTGACTGTAAAGCTTTCTGATACTCAAGAGCTTGCTTACCTATAGCTTCATTGCTGTCCTCTATACCATTTACCAGCTTGAATATTTCCATACGCTGGTTTTTGATAGCATCGGTCATGGTTTTAGTAGCAGGGGCAAAAGTCTTTGACAAGTCTTGTACATCTGACATAGACTTTTTAGCTTTGGAAGCTGCTGCTGCAATCATACCAAAAGCGGTTGCAGCTGCAATAAAGGCACCTACTACAGCTCCTGTAGGTCCAAAGATACCTGCTAACTGGGAACCTTGTTGACCTATGGCTACAAGAACTGATTGTCCAGATTGTACCTGAACTATAAAGTCACCTATCTGATAACCTGCCTGTTGCATCCCTACAGAAAGAAATCTTTTTCTGCTTTGCTGCAGTTTGTAAGCCTCAACATTAAACTTAGCAAACTGGTTTCCTCCAGTAGCTACACCTGCAGTAAACTGTCTAAACTGTGTTTCAAGTGCTTGTAGAGAGTCTTTTGCTTCTTTGTCAGTTATTATCTTTTGTTTCTGAGCAGTGGTAATCTCTAGTACTTGTTTTTTATAAGTGGCAAGAGCTACCCTAGCAGGAGCGTAAGCTTTTACTAACTTAGCTGTACGTTTGGCATCTTCTTCTAAAAGCTTTATACGTTTCTTTTCTTGATCTATTAAGATCTTATCCGTAAGTATCTTTTCTTTAGACTTACGCATTTCCTCGTCTAAAGCCCGTGTAGCTTGGCCTCTTGATATAATCTCATCTTTTACAGCTAAGTTGAGTTTTTTCTTTACAGCTTCCAGTCTTCTTGTTTCATCTACCAAACGTTTATTTTTAGCTGCTACAGAACTGTAGTCCGCAGCCAATCTTCTTGACACTTCACCAGCCCGCATAAACTCATTAGCAGCAGCTTTTAGCTCTTTCTTACCTCTGACCTCTATGTCTAGTATTATGTCAGCCATTTTGTGTCCTTATGAAAACTGTGTCTAGGAGTTTGATTGCCTCTACATCTCTAGAGGAGACACAGGAATTAGTTAGATCTGCCCAAGCTTTTATATCAGTGTATGTAAGAGGGTTAGGTCCATTGTAACCGTTAGTTCTAGCTGAACTTAACGCAATAAAGGCAGACCATATGTGAGATACCAACGTGGGAAAGGGAGGGCTTTCTAATTCCTTTGGTGTCTTACCGATCTGCCTTTTTACTTGCTCTAAATGTTCTCTTTTGGAAATGCCATTCTTGTCGGACTTACTGAGAGAGAAGGTGTGTTCTGCATACTCAATAAGCTCTTCAATCAGGCTCCTGTAAAATCCAAGCTATCAGAAAGCGCCTCCTCAATTTGACTCCTTAGCCAGAAGACTTCAGAGTAAACTTCCTTAGCTTTAGCAGAGGTTAGTTTAGGTTTCTCACCACCATAAGTAATATCCCAACCTTTGGTAACCTTACTTAAAAGATCTATGGTGTCCGTCTCTAACTCAGCAGAGGTGTATTTATTATTGGAAGTTTTCTGTAGCTTTGCAATTCTTCGATCTTGCTGATCGTGTACAGCTTTACGATACTCTTTAGAGTGTTGTGCATATACTGTAACAGTCATCTCACTCTCGTCGTCATTGGTTAGAGGTTCAAGAGTGTTAGGATGTCTTAAGATTATTTCAACGGTGTCTGATTTAGGTTTTAAATCCATCAAGTCCATGTCGAGTTTCCTTTCGGGTAAAAATGTCGGGTCGGGTAAAAAGGGGAAGCATCAGACCCGACACCAATGCCTCCCCACCCTAGCTAGGGTACTTTATGCAGAGCGAGTAATAACTAAGTTACTTGCATCTGCTGTGTTGTAGAGTGCTACGAATGACATAGTGATAACACGGCTAGTTGGGCCATCTACACCTACGTCTGCACTATTGATCTTAGCCCGTGGAAATGCGAACTTCATGGTGTTACTACCATCACCCACAGTTACCTCAAGCTCAGTTTCAGTCTCATTCAAGAAGCGGTTGATTAAAGCTGCATCCTCAAAGTAAGCTGATAGAGTACCTTCGACCTCTGCACGACCAACTTCCAACTGTGGCGCACTGTCACTACCAATAACAAAGGTAGGTGCGAAGGAGTTAGTCAGAGTGAAGTCCATACCAGTTACGATAGCTGATGTAGTGGGGCTACCATCAACATTACCGATAGCTAATGTACCTGAGTAGGCATCAAAGGGAGCAGCACCTGATGCAGCGTCCTGTGTCTTCTCAGTAGCACCAATAGTCATGTCCTTACCAACCATACCGTAAGTAGCTGTTACCATCTGGTTAGGGGCAAGAGAAATACCCATAGTAGAAACTGTCATACCTGTAAACAAACGAGCTTGGTCGATGTCAGCAGCATAGTCTTCGATAGAGAAGAACTTAGGTGTAGTGCCAACCTTAAGGACGTTAGTTGACCAAGTAGACAACATAGCTGATTCTAGGAATGCATCGTAGTCAGCATCACGTAAGTCAGCTACAATGTCACCAGCAGCTTGACGGTTACCATGACGGTCAACACGGGGCATACGGTCAGCTTGAATATCAGTACCAGCTACACGATCCTTAGTTAAGTTCAAAGAGTGTGTGCTGAAGGGTAAGTTTGTGAAGTTACCAGCAGGAGTCGTGCCAAATGTGCTTTCCACAATGAACGATAGGCTGGAACGAGAACCTTGTGCGAAGGCCATAATGTATTCTCCTAATTGTTATAACAGTACCATCCGATACTCACCGGAATATAGTACCAAGGTGCATCTAGTAAACCTTGCCTTCTTTCAGCGTAGTCAATAGATACAGTGATTGAGTTGTAGTCAATGTGAGTAGTAGCTTCAAAAGCTTCTATTAGAGTGTTGGCAAAGGCATCTGCGGTAGCAGGGCCATTACCCTCTGGACAATATACTTGGAGCCTAAAGACGCCTTCGTATCTTTGTTGAGGGTTAAGCCCTCGGACTGCGGGTCTACGAGATGTCGGTATAAAGTTAGTCTTTATGTAGCTTGTACCTGTGGTAGGTTCAAAAGATACATTCTCATAAGCTATTTGTGTAGGTATATTAGATGTAGCAGCTAATTTAACCTCAAGAGCAGCTCTGATTTCGTCGTGTATGCTTGCCATTATCTCAATACACTCCTAAGAATATCAAAAGTTGCATACCTGTCTTCTACTTTTTGAGCGTGAGGTGCTCTGTTAACAAAAGTAGCTCCTTCTAAAGGGTCTATGTTTTCTAGCTGACCATATAACCTATCTGCCATATTGTTTAAAGCACTGTTAATGTCTATGCCCCTCTCTTTTCTACTAGAGCTTATAGCAGGTCCAGAGCTATCCCCTCTTCGGTTAAGTGTCATAGACCTAGAATATGCACCAGTATCTACAGGAACTACATCAGAATCTTCTAATGTATCTATAGCTCTTTCTAACCTACGAACTAAAAGCTCTTGGGCAAACTGTGTGACTCTTTTAGATTTCTTGGTAAGTCTAGGGCTAACAGTAACTTGCATTATTCCCTCACATCACATAAGAAGCAAATCTTAACACCATTAGAGAATATAGTAACTACAGATACAATACTAACTGTGTCTCCGCTGCCAACTATCTGATCTTCGTCATCAGGTTCTACTGTTAATCCTAGTGCAGGTATCACACACTTACGATTACTTCTTCTAACCTGATCAAAGTCTGCTATGATACCTTGGTCGTAGTTATAGAAGTAACCATTAAAAGTATGATCTGTAGTAGATGCTCCAGTTACCGTACCTGTAGAAGGGTTATATGTACCTGCATTAGATACCTTACGGAGAGTGAGAGGTTCGCCAAACTCATCCACCATCTTAAGAAGGTTATAACCTCTTGAGAATGCCATAGCCTATTCCTTATTTAAAGTCGTAGTCTGAGCCACTGTATCCAGGGGGGTTTCTAAACCTGTCTCTTCTAAACGAAGGTGTAATGCGATCTGTATTTTGCCTTACATTATCCACATTTGCAATACTTATACCACCTGCTTTAACACCTACTACTGCACCAGCTTTCTTACCTTGATGCTCTAAGTTTTCAGCTAAGTTAATATAGTGAGCTTGTAAGTCGCTATAGTTAGCACTTAAAGCCCCATCTAATTCTTGAGTAACCCTACGAGAGTATTGTGCAGCTATGGTTCTGGCAGACCAAGATGCAGCTCTGTAGATGTTGTCACCAGTTTGAGCTAATCCAAAAATAACTTCTTCATTAGAAGTCTGCTGATCGTTTTGATCAGTATCTCCCAAGAGAAGACGTACAGCATTTAGACGACCAGAAGCTGTAGTAATATCTAAGTCAGTTTCGTCATAGCTCCAAGCCATTATTAGGTCTCCATGTGTCCGTAATTTCTACGCCAGCTACGAATAAGCCCACGTTGTTTATCAACTATCTTAGACTTCTTACACTTCTTCTTTTGGAACTCGGTGTCAGATTTAGTCTTAGACTTTACTTTAACGTTGATATTATCTACAAGGCCATGTAATCCATCTACATCTAGTTGCTCTAGTCCATCACCAACTTTAAGTTCTACTTCAAACTCTGGGTTATGGTAAATGAAACCTTGTTTATATAAGATCAGTGCTTTCTCTTCAGTTACACCTATCTCTTTCCATTTAAACTCGTCACCCTTCTGTAGCACCCTACCCCAAGATTGAAATGGGTACTTAACAAATACTGGACGATCTAGTTGAAATGGCATATTCTCTTGTCGGATCATTGTACTACCTTTTGTCAGGGAAGGTGGTAGGGGCCACTACAGCCCCCACCGATATAAATTAAGCTACAGCGTTGACGAACAAGTAACCCAAGTCAGAACCTACGACTTTCATATCGTAAGACATTTTAACTTGGATCATTTCAGCAATCTGCTGACGCTTCAGAGCATCATCTGAGAATGACTCAACTGTGATACCCAAGTTGTTTACACCTTCTAGGTTATTCCAAGCGAAGGTCAAACCAGCGGCTGGTGACATAAGACCAGCATTGTTTGGTGTGTAAGCCAACAGAGCATTTTTACCACCGATGAACGCATTGCTTTCTGCAACACCTTCTACTGATGAGTTCTTGACAGCTTCCATGACGTAGAAGTTCTCTACCTCAAAGATTTCAGCCAACTTAGCATCTGTGATCAAAGCTGTGTTAGTCACAGTTGCGCCACCGTTCAAACGTGCCAGAATGTCTGGGTGATTGATCAGCTTGTCACGTACTTCTTTACCAACAACCATTGTGTTTGGCTTGAAGCCACCAGAAGCCAACTGTACTGTACGACGAGCGGTAGTTACATCTTGGATTGGTGTTGAGTTGGTGTAGTCTGACCACTGTGAAGTACCTGACAATGTGTTGTCTGTTCCCCACTGCCCAGCTACAAAGAAGTTGCTTGCGAACTGCTCTTCACGATGGATCATAAGACGCATCGCCAAGGTTTCAGCACCAGCAGAACGGATGTCCAATGCAGCATCTTCGTTAGCCAAAGTTTGCTCATCGAAATCCATACCTAGACCATATACGTCAGCAAAGTAGCTGCTGGTCGATAAAGTCATACCGATACGGTTTACTTCTGTGCGTGGAGCCAGTTTCTCTACATCACCAGTACGGTTCATATTCGCACGGTCATAGAGGTAGTATTTGTCAGATTGTTTTGAAACACCGACAGTTGGGAAAACCTTATCAGCGATAAAGTTCTCTTGTGATTGTGCATAAGCCAGCGTGAGGTTAGTCAGCGGCTGATCTACATGCACTGCGGATGGAGTCAGCAAGGGCATTATTTATTCCTTTCTATGCTGGATTAAGCTACAATGTTACCGCCTTGGATGAGTTCAATAGCCATGATCTGACCATCAACTGCTGCTTCCAAAGCATAACCCATAACAACATCGCCGGCTGCGGCGGTAAGTGCATTACCATCTGCATCGGCTTGAACGGCTGCACCAGCGGCAATAGTTCCACCAGCTTCTACCATTACTTTACCTGAGATTGCTACAGTAGCAGCGGCTCCAGCGGTAGGGGCATTCAACAGAATACCAATACAGTTTTCACCAGCAGAATCTGCAACGTCTACTTGTCCATCACTCTCAAGAGTAACGAACTTAAATTGTTTTGCTGAAAGGTCTTCCCCAGCAACAAAAGACCGTGTATCACGGGACTGCATTACAGCCATATTTATTCTCCTTTATAGGATTTGTTGATAAGAGCTTTACCTTCATCGGTCTTAGCAACTGCGGCATAAGCTACAGCATATTGGCTCTTCTTGATTTTGTTTTCGTCCATATAAGACTTAACGAGGGCATCTAGCTTATCTTGTGCTGTAGCGAAGTTGCCATCAGCATCAGACTTACCAAATTCTTCCATAGACTCTCCGAATACTGCATCAGCACCCTTCAGAGCTTCCATAACTGCTTCATCTGTATCGAACTTAGCAATGAGTGTTTTAGCTACGTCGATATTGAAATTAGGTAGAGCTTCCTCTGCACGTTTAGTCAGTTCAGCATCTGCCTTAGCAACTTCAGCTTCTTCCAGAGCCTTAAGGATTGGCGCAGGGATATCAGCTTTGTTGATTTGCTCACCGTCATATTCTACATACTCAGGTTCGACTTTCTTCTCAATTACGTCAGCTTTGATGACATAACCATTCTCGATGAGAGACTTACGAAGACGCTCGTTCTCTTCCTTAAGAGCAACTTCAGAAGCCTTAAGAGTTTCGATTTCAAGCTCTTCAGCAGTTGCATCATCAGCTTTCTTCATGTCCATGTTGTACATCTTCATGGCTTCCTCTTCAGACATACCTTTATCCATGTATGGCTTCAGTTTGGCCTTCAGATCATCAGACATTTTTTCTACTTCATGTTCCATAGGTTCTCCATTGGAATTATCACGCTTGTACAAGGAGACCATTGCCTGTGCATTTGCTGGACGATCCACCAAAGACAATTCCTCCAGTTCAAGCTGTTTTAAAAGGTTAGGCACTATAGTCCTCCTTGATTGCACGACCTCCAATAGAGAAGGCCGCAAGTTCACCAGACTTAACCTTTGCCCAGACATTATCGTCATAGACTTTGAAAGCTACAATCCAGCCTTCACGGTCACTCTGAATGCCAAGGGATTCACCAATCTCTTTAGTGATAGGCATGGAGTGGATAACCGCCCCAATTTGATCCCCTGTATGCATTTGTTTACCGACACGAATATGCTCCATAAAGCCATTAACAGCCTTAACGAGTGTGTCAGGTTCGATTACGTCACCTTGACGGTCAACCACTGGCTCACCTTTCTCAGTAACGACTGAGGCCCATCCGTAGACTAGACGCTGTTCGTCATCTGCCTTGAGGATTTGACCTTCAACACTTTTAGTAAGTTCGGACACTGATGTTCCACCTTCCCACATACGACAAGACCAGTAACCTGCTGTAGTCTTATCTTTCTTGGTATCACAAGAATGGCGGGAGCGGAAATTAGCTCTGGCTTTAGGGTCATCTCTACGGATCTCCATATTAGGATCTCCAAAGGCAACTCGCTTTACCTTATCACCATCTTGCACGAACACTTCAAACTTCTTGTTGCCACCTTGAATACGGCGAGGCTTGTTTAAAGTTACTTTCTCACCTTGGTACTCAGCCTTGGTGAACTCTTCCTTCATCACTTCCTGTACGATAGCTCTGAGAGCGTCTAAGCGGCTTACTGAATCCTCTGCTACCTCATCAGGTGAGTAGTATGCTAGATACTCCTCATGGCTACCACAGGGCATATATACAGCCTGTCCGTTAGAGTCGTGTACGTGGATCTTACCTTCACAACCCATGTCCATACTTCTAGCTCTAGCTTCCATCTCAGTAGAGAATACATCATTAGCTAGTTTAGCTTTGGTTACTGACTTCTTACTACTAGATGGGTGACCTGATGGTAGTAAATCTTTGTCGTGATTAGCCTTCTTGGAGCCTCTGACAATCTTAAGGAAGCTATTGACACGAGCCATAGCCCATTGCTCAGGGCCAGTGACATTAGGACGTACTGACTGAGGGTTTGTACGGTAGGCACCTACACCTCTATCATAAACAGCCTCAAGCATACGCATAGTTACCTTATGCTTAGACTTCTTGTTATGCTCTTCCATTTTATTCTTAAGGGCTGTCTTAGGCATTATACGTTTCCTATTAAGTCGTTCTTAATCAAGACACCTTGGAAAGTGGCAGAGATAGTATTATTCACTGTGTCTGTGAAAGCCCTGCATTCCATGTCCGTTTTCTCTTCCAGCTTAAATGGGTATTCAAACTTGGAGATAAGCTGTGAGCTTTGCATGGGTGAAATAAGTCTTTTGCGGAATACGTTGGTTCCAAAATCCCTTTGATCAAAACTCACAGTTGCGAACTTGTTGCTTTGCGTGAGAGATGTACTAAAGGTAATATCATCTAGGTAGAGGGTGTGATTAGCAGGGACTGTGTACACTGCCATTTGGGTCTGATTACCTGTCCCTAGATTGGCATACACAACACTACCATCATTATTCTGTATATTTATTGTACCAGCAGAAGTTCCAGCAGACCCAGCTAAGGTAACAAAAGCTCTATTGATCCGTATCCATGTACCAGTAATAGCGACAGGGGTTGTACCATTAAGATTAACTAAGGCTGATTGTACATTATAGTTGGCATCTAAGCCCTCTACACGAACTATATTAGCACCTGTACCCCCATTAGCATCATTGGCATTATCACTAACTATATAAGCTGTGAATGAAGATGTAGGCCAAGGGTAATTGCCCCCTTGTGACCAAATAGTTTCCTCATCTCCGTTTACATCTAGGTTAATACCAAATTTATAGACTGTGCTGTAGTCATTTGACTCACCCTTAGAAACTGCTAAGGGGTCATGTTCGTATAGATGTCTAGTCCACGTTGTCATTAGACAACGTCCTTCTTGATAACTACGTTTATTGGCTCAGTATTAGGAAAGGTCTCCCTCTTACCGTCTGATTTTATAACTTCAAACTCTGCAAAGAATGTCCCAGATGTATCCGTATCTCCCGTTTGCCATTCGTAGCTAACAATACCGTTTGCAGCATCATCTATGGTAACTGCTTGGCTTACCTTTACCTCTTGAACAGAGTTAGCCATCTTAAAAGTTACACTTTGTACCCCGGATAAGTTCTCTCCAGAACCTCCTGGACCTTTCAATGTAGCTTGGAAAACAGGAGAGGTATCGTTTTGTTTTATAAAGAAGTCTGGCATTCTAACCTACGCTATTTCTTGATAAGTTTACTGTGGTTGAGTTCTTACTCAGAGGGAGTGTAACTGAGTTCTTACTTAAAGTTACAACAACTGAGTTTAATGCCCCTACCTTACCTTTGAATACAAAGCTAGTTTGACCTACTTCTGCTAATGCTGTAGTTATATTTGCAGTTGCAAGTGAGTGGTCTTGTAGGAATACTACATTTGTTAAAGATGGAGAGCCTGACGTAATAGATGCTGGGGAAACACTTAGGGTAGTTTCTGTAAGATCTGGAGACCCTACAACAGGTGTCCCTGCGCTTACGTCATTAATAGGAGAGTTATTTTGGTAGGAAACATTACCTACTTCAGGTACACCTGTTAACAGATCAGGTGGGGAACCTAATGCTTGGTCTTGACTTAGACCTCCTTCTGGTGACTCTACAACAGGTGTCCCTGTATCTAAAACAACTGCCTCTAAGGCATGGACTTGATCTATACTAGAGTTTTGTACAGAGGGATTCTGGGTTGATACATCTACAGCTTCAACAGAGTGGTCTTGAGTCAGACTTGCTGCGTCTACTGTAGGTAGCTGAGACTCTACATCGTTTAAAGATACATCGTGGTTCTGTGTTAGAGGTAGAGAACCTACAAGAGGTGTTCCAGAGTTTACACCGTTTAGAGTAAGTTCGGTGTTTAGGATAAGGCTTACGTTATCTACTACAGGAGAGCCAGTATCAAACCCTAGTAAGCCTACACCAGTTAACAGGTGTGTTAGTGTAGCATTATTAGTTTGTGTAAAGTTAAAGCTAGGGTCAAATCTAGCTGAGTAAAGTACGGAGTTTTGATTAAAAGTATTAAAAGGTGAGTATATACCTATCCAAAAATTATTGCTTATTAACCTAGGAATAGTTACTGAATTAGAGGTGGCTGTATAAGAGTCGTATGCTTGATTGTTACTTACTCTCTTTAAGCTTATGCTACCGCTTGAACTAGACAGCGCTACAGGGAAGGCAGTGGAATCACTTTCGGGTCCAGCAAAGGTTTTATCCATCCAATCATAGTTACTAGCATCGTTTAAATAACTACCTACTTCCGTTATACTATTATAACCAGTTTCAGAAGAGTTAGGAGGATACCCGTTACTGTAAGGAGATAGTGCAGTATTAAACAAACTCCCTTCTGTGTAGGAAATAGGCTGGTTCCCTGTCTTATTAAGGGTAACAGTTACGTTATAAAAAGCACTATTTCCGTTGGAGTAAACTCTTTGATGAAAAGTATCAAAAGTTACTGTAGAAGAGTTTTCAGAGATACTAGAAGTTTTTACAGACCAGAGTATATTATAAAGATAATAACCTTGGCTTGAGTTAACTAAAGTACTAGGACCGTGGCTTATAGCGTTATCAAAATAATCATCTCTAGCAGAGTCATAACCTATAGTTCTTTGGTTAGCTAAAATAGGGGGATTAGCTAGGACATCATTAGCAGATAATACAAGATCAAAGGCACTAAGTGCAGGACTGTCTAAAGTTGGAGAACCTGTGGTAATGCCTGATGGTGTTAAAGACTGCTCTTCATCTAAGTCAGGGCTACCTGTAACAGGAGAACCAGATGTTGTATCGCTAAGAGATACAGAGTGTATCTGAGTTATAACTGTTGTATCAACACTTGAAGCATCGGTGGAAATATCCGCAGTGCTAATTGTGTGAACTTGAGATAGTGTAGTGCTACTTACTACAGGGCTACCAGACGTAGTAGAACTTGGTGCTAGTGCAAAACTCTGTGTAAAGCTAGTGTTACCTACAACAGGCGTACCTGTAGAAATATCAGCAGTAGATAGATCGTGTACTTGTAATACACTTGAACTGTCTACAACAGGATTCTGTGTAGTTACACCTGTAACTGTAAGAGAGTGTACCTGTGTTAGGGATGCAATACTTACAGAAGGTACACCAGAGGTTACTGTGGTAGGTGTTAGACCTTGGGCTTCATCTAAATCTGTGGAACCTACTGTAGGTGTACCAGTAGAAATATCGGATGATGCTAGGGAGTGTACCTGAGTAAGAGTTGAGCTAGATACTACGGGAGACTGTGTAGTTACTGAAGTACTTAGTAAGGAGTGTACTTGAGTAGTTACAGGAGACCCTACTGTAGGTGTACCAGTAGAAATACCTGTAGTATTTAAAGAGTGTACTTGAGTAAGGGTTGCATTGGCTATAGAGGGAGCTTGAGTAGAGACACTAACTGACGTTAGCTCTACCTTAACTAATCCGTCATCGGCAAGTGGTGCTGATGCGAGAGGACTAAAGCCTAGCATTGGTTAGCCTTCTAATGGGGCTGATGGTAGCGTGACGTTTGCAAGGGTGCTAAGATTTGATGCGTTGCTCATTCAATTAAACTCCAAGCCTGATTAACCTCATTCCACTCATAATCATTGCCATCTGAGGGGTATGCTACGGGCGGTTGCCACTGACAGGTATCGTTATCCAGCGTCCAAGAAGCAAACGGGCGAGGTGCTAAAAAAGCATTTCGAGCAGTGTCATAAGAAAATCCAACTCCAGCAAAGTTTTTTCTAAAATTGCCATTGTAGCTTGTTTGCTTCCAAGAGCCGCCAAATAGTTGCTCACAAAAGGTAACGCCTAGAGCCTCTTGCTCAACACCGTTTTCATCAAGCAAAACATCGTTTCTTACTACTATTACTCGCTGAACAATGTTCTGATCATTTATTTCTGCAAAATGTGCCATCAGAAAGTAATGCTCCCTGATCCAGTAAATTTATAAATCTTGTAATCACCGTCTGTAATTACTGTAGGAGACCCTGTAGTAGCACTTGCAGTATTAGTTGATTTTAAAATAACAACACCAGAGCCGCCAGACCCGTTTCCTCCAGAAGTACCGCCGCCGCCGCCACTACCAGTGTTTACTGTTCCAGAAGCAGACGATCCGCCATTACCACCGCCACCAGTTCCGCCTGTTCCGTTTGATCCACCGCCGTTTGCGTAATAACCGCCACCGCCACCGCCTGCTCTAGTTACAGACGTTCCAGTTATACTTGAAGCAAGCCCATTACCACCATTGCCGCCGCTAGAACTACTACCAGCAGAACCCGCCTGACCAGCACCGCCGCCACCTCCACCGCCGTAAGCACTACCCGATCCAGAACCGTTGCCGCCATTGTTACCTTGCCCAGAAGTGGACGCTCCACCAGCGCCATTGTTTTTACCACCGCCGCCAGAGCCACCACTACCGCCGTTACTATTACCACCCCCTGCGGCACCGTAACCACCACCAACTGTACTTATACTGGAAAATGCGCTAGAACTACCTTGCGAACCCGAGCCTCCAGATCCTTTTGCCCCGCCAGCACCGACTGTTATTGTGTAAGCTGTACCAGCAGACGCAGTAAACGTTGATGTAAGATAGCCGCCAGCGCCAGCACCACCTCCGCCTGAGTTGCTTGATGAAGCGTAACCACCGCCACCACCCCCAGCAATAACCAAATACTCAATATTAGAATCAAAAGGTATAGGTAAAGCAGGCCAATTACTTTCTCTTGTTTCATCAGCAATATTATTAACAGAAAAAATGCCAGAAGCAGATGAACTACTTAGCGAAGATTTTTTGCCAATAACTGATGAATTATAACGCTGCACTAGCTGATCTCCTCGTAAGAACATACAGCTTCAAGATCAGAGGCGGCGTTGGCAGTTAGTCTAAGGGCGTCACCTTCTTCTAAATAAATAGCTTTAGCTAAAACGTCTAAAGTTGCATCGGCTGGAACTACTACAGTTTTAGCAACGTGATAAGCCGTGCTTGACCTATAAAGATCTACTGTAATTTCTGCGTTGTTAGTACCATCAACATTGCTCACATACAGCGCATTTACCTTTAACACTTTGCCAGAAGAAGCTGAGTTTGTAACGATTGCCGTTGCAGAAGTGCCAACTGCTTGCACCGCCGTTTTACCAGTTATGGTAGCAACATTTACTATGTTAGGTGCCGTCATATTTTAACCTCCAAATACGATAGCCATAGCAATCGCCTTTCCTGTTGTTACGCCACTACTAGCGCTGCTACCACTAGCCGTAACAACGCCAGAGCCATCTATAGATAAACCTGTACCGATCTTAATACCGCCAAGCGTAGAGCTAGAGGCAGTCGGCAAAGTGTAGCTGGTGATGTCGCTGTGATTGCCTAAGCGAACCCAATTACCGCCATGAGCAAAATACATAGCGCCATCGCCATGCACATGAGCTATACGCCCGTGATTGCTAGAAGCTGATGGTAAGTCACTGGTGGAGCTATAGACTTCAACGTATTGCAGATCTTCTGCAGCTGGGCTGATAAAGACCTTGGCGCTGCCAGATAGATTGAGCAAGCTGCCAGTAGATGAGCTAGTTAAAGATCGTGTGAGAGTGGTTCCTGAGTGTGTATAGGTCCCAGTACCAATCTCCCAAGCTGTACCATCTTCGATAACATAGCGAATAGTTTCACCATCCAAAGAAGAAGGTACTGCTTGAAATCCAGACTCAGCAGAGCCTAGAGTAACAGTACCTGTGCCAGTGGTAGACGTAGCTACCTTTACACGATCAGCAAACTTAGCCATTTAAAAACCTATTATGATGGGTCTGGGATACCAATATCAAAAGTAGCTAGTGAGAAAGTGTTACCACTTGTCACAGACTGAGAAGCTGATAGGGAGCCAGTTACCAAAAGACGAGTACCGTCTACGATAGCATAGTGACTAGCTGTGCCTGTAGCAGTAACAGAACCAGTAGTAACAGCAGGTACAGCCACCTTACGGCCCCCACCTGTACGATCAGTTGCTGCAGGAATAGAAACACTTACGTTACCTAAGTCATAAGTAGAAGTAGCTTCTGCACGTGATGTAGCCTCTTGCGAGGTAATGTGAATTGTTGTTGTAGCAGAGTTGAGTACGTTCAACCCACTATCAAAGATGTCGTTAGCTAAAAAAGCCATTAGTCAGTTTCCTTTTGTGTTTGTGTTGACCCTACGTCTGGGTCGTATCTAAGTTCAGCAATGTCCATGAGATCTTGGATAACCTCTGGGTGATCACTGACATTAATATCTGCACCATTTAGGTTGCGTAGGAACCCAGCAATTTCTCTTAGATCATGTGGTGCAACGTCCCCAGCCACAATCTGTGGCATAAGGTCATAGTTCAGACCGTTCAACTCCCAGAGGCGCTCTACAAGCTGTTTATTGAGAACATCAACAATAGCTTGGATATAACTCTCTAATGCACGAAGGAACAGGTCTGTCTTAGACTTGGAGAGGGCGTAAGAGCCAGTATTACCACCACCAAGCATAAGAAACTCAGAAAGGACGCTACGGGCTATATCGTGCTGGTAACGTCTTACTACGGGATCTATTTCTATATTACGACTACCGCTAGAAGACATAAGCTCAACATCTACCAGTTTCTGGTTGGTAGGCGCTCCGTCTTTATCGGGATAGGTGTCGGAAGGCAGAATAATGTATCCTTGCTCATTGAACTTGACATCCCTGAGAATAGATTGCAGGTTATTGACAAATCCAGATTGGGTGGCTGTTGCATCCCCTGACAAGTACTCAGCAGGAATACGGGCAACAGGAATACCAGCAAGTTCCCTCTCAACTGCTATAGCCTCAATAGACTGTAGATTATTGACATATTCATAAGAAGTATAAGCATTGCGAAGAATAGACCTACCAGCAGGGTCACCATTAATCGTTGTCGTGCGGTAGTACAGACTTTTGCGAGTAGGTATATAATTAGAGTTGTTATAGCCCGACCCATCCTGATAAATACCTTTGACATCACCAGTCTGTTGATCTACATCAAACCGAGAGATTGTCCAAGGCGCACGAATAGCGACCTTGCGGATACCCATACGACCGTCAGAATACTTAGAGCGGCCTTTGTCGCTTCTTGTAGTCGGCCCATTGCGTCTCTTATAGATAACCTCAAACCACGCAAAGCCGTAAGAAAGACTTGAAAGGGCTTCAGCAACATGGTCATCAAGAGTGTGATCCATGTCATCAAGGACAGACTTAACAAAGTCAGCTTCTCTTTTAGCTTCTGCAGTATCATTGGCTGGCATTACCTTTAGGTCTACGTCACGAAGGACTTGTTCAGTGGCATACATAACAGCACCGATGGTGCTATCGTTGTCTCTCATCTCACGGTACTTGCGTATAGCTTTCTTGCCACGCAACTCAGGTAGAAACTCATCAGCACGTATTTGACCGTTATAGGTGTTGTCACCAGCTACACCTAGTATTTGCTTGGCCTCTGTCTCTGAGAGCTTCTTAACCATTACCGTAATCCTTTGGCGCTACTATACGCTAGTTTAAGCGTAGGTTTTGCGTAGCCGTTCAATGAGAGGTCCGTTATAGCCCAAACTAAAGCATCAAGACGGTCTGGTGAGCCTATGGACCCTAGAGGTTCCCACTGTACCATCTGATCTTCTAAATCATTAAGTCCTCTTACGTGTCTAACTTTGTCTTGCTCATATAGTGCAGAGACAGGTTCAGCCCGTGCCATCTTCCCTCTGGATGCATGTACGAGCTTTACTGGGACTGTTTCATCTTCTGTGTGTAATGTGTGACGAACCATATCGCCACCTTGGTTTCTTTCAGCTACAATGCGATCTGCCATATGCTCTCTATAGAGTTCTACGGCTTTAGCTGCCCATTGCTGAGGAGTGTATCTACCTGTGTGATCTTCTAAGACGTACGCTATTCCGTTGACATCTACACCAGCTACAACAATACCAGTCATATCACTTTCGGCATTTGCAGTAACTGCAGGGTCTATGGATACTACTATACGATTAAGAGTAGGAACCTCATCTTTGTCTACCTCACATGAGGCTAAGAGAGTTCTATTCCATAGAGCGCCTGACGCTTCGTCCAGGATTTCGGCGTAAAGTTCTTGGCGACCAAGGCGGGTGCCTTCATAGGTCTTACGGACTGCGTCGAGGAAAGTATCAGCAAGATTAGCAGCGTTATCATAAGTACTGCCGGTAGAGACTGTCGTTTTGTCGTCATCTAAGATATTTCTAATGAGTTTGGTTGTTTTTGGTGTTGTAGTGACAAATACTTGTGGTCTACGTCCAAGTCGTAAGCCAAACTGTAGCATATCCCAAGTTTCTTGTGCGTTTCTCCATGCACAGAGTTCGTCAGTCCATGCAGAGTAAGCTTGTGGACCCCTAAGTCTTTCTGGGTCTTCTGCAGAGAAGAATACAGCTTTAGCTCCATTTTCCCAAGTGAGTGTATTATTAGTGGGAGACCATATGGGTAATCCTAGTGGACTTCCTCTATATGATTTATCTCCCTTCCAACATACATTAATAAGACCTGAGTCACCCTCGACCATAACTCGTCTTACATCACCCTTAGTAGGAGCTACACAGTGGACTATCTTGTCGCCCTTCTTAATCCTGTGTCTTACCCACTCAGCACCGGCTCTAGTCTTACCCCAACCCCTGCCAGCTAGAGCTACCCATACATTCCAGTTGCCTTTAGGTTCTAGCTGCTCTGGTCTAGCCCAGAACTCCCAAGAGTGCTGCAGTTCTTCTGTCTTCTCTGGGCCAAGTTGTTTTAGTGCAGCTGCAACCTCAGCATCTGGTAGATCTCTAAGGGTCTGTGCTGTTATCTGGGGAGTCATCAGAGGTTTTACCGAGTAGGGTCATAAGAGTGTCTATAGCACTAGCGTCTTGGTCGGGGTCGACAGACATCTCTTCGGCTTGTACAGTCTCCTTTGGACTCCATCCAGCCTTAGAGCGTAGGAATAACTCCTGAGAGGGAAAGTGACCATTAAGAGCTTGCTCAACGACTACGTTACCAACTCGTGAGGAGATCTCTGCTCTAGCCTCACTAACGTCTCCACCATAGTACTTATAGAAAGTAGCTAGGTTACGTGGGGCATTCTGGTAACGCTTATTAATGGTAGCCATGATGTCTTTGATCTGGACACCATCTTTGACCGCTTGCCTAACGTATTTAGCAATCGGCTCACTATGTTTCAGTGGCTGAGGTTGAGAGTTACTCATAGTTTTTCCTAAAAAAGAAGCCTAAGCTACAATCCGTCTTCGCTGAGAATATATGATTGAGGAGATACGATTGATAGCTGTCGGCTATGGTGGGCTATATAGGTACTAATTAACAAATGTCAAGGGGTAGAGCTATATTTATTTTCTAGGGAGCCTATAGGGAGCTGCAGACCTAGATCTAGCTGCAAAGACTATAGGCTAAGTCGAGATCCCCTCTTAAGTTACACTTAAGTGTTACTATAGTCTTATAATAACTATATGTATTATAAATTAAAGAGTTACTTAAGAGTTACTTAAGTTAGTGGGTATATAGTGTGTCAAGAGCAGAAATCAAGTAGGTGCGACATTATGTCATAGGCTAACCTTATTTTTTATATTGGAAACTATAGTGGCTACTCCAGGATTTGGCCCTAGCCAATATCTCAGCTAGGGGCCCCGTGGTTAAGTTAGATAGGCTAGGCCTAGGTAGAGTAGGGCAAACAAAATGCTTGCCCCTAAGATATTCCTAATCATGAGCCGATAGCCTCAGCGATAGCGGCCTCATAAGCTGCGACGATATCTTCGCGCTTGGTATCGCCAACCTTAATCGACATATACATAGTGAGCGCCTCAGTTAAAATCTCACGCTTCTCTTTATCTTTCTCCGCAGCGATATACTTAGCGCATACTTGCACAAGCGCGCCGTGGGCGGCGTGGCGGAGTTCTTCACGTGATACGCGGCGGGTTCCAAAATAGTTTGACATAGTGTGATCCTTTCTAAGATCTAAAGCTATAGCGACCTTGCTATGTAACCTTGATACAGTATACAGCGCATGACGTCAACAATAAAATGCAATATTATTAAACTATTTTTATAGCATAGACCATAGCATAGACCATAGCCGGGACCATAGCCTAGCCCTAAGCCTAGCCCTAAGCCAGGACCCAGGATAGGAAATAAGCCAGGCCCCAGGATAGGAAACTAGCTAAGGCCCAGGGTAGGAACTAAGCCTGGCTCCAGGCCTGGCTCCAGGGCTAGACCCTGGGTAGAAATTAAGCCAGGCTCCAGGGTTAGACCTAAGCTAAGACCCTGGATAATAAATAAATCAAGGACTTAGCCAGGCTCCAGGGTTAGACCCAGGGTAAGGCCCAGGGTAGGAAATGACCTAAAGTTTTAGCCTCGGACCTGGCCAGGGCCACACATATGTGATCACAAAAGAACCCACGATGGGAAACCTAAGCCAAACCTAAGACAATCATCCATGCCATAACCATAAGAAAACACTAGGTTTTATTGCAGCTAATCATTTGTGATCACAAACTAGAGCTTCCCTATAGAAAAAACTATGGGTTTGACTTAGACTATTTTAAATGGTACTCTCTTAGTACGGGATAGGTGCGCCTAGTGATTCGTGCCCTAGCCTGTAACTTAGCCGCAGCTTATGCTGCAAACTGTAACCGTTACTTAGGAGGTAACTATGAGAGACTATGGTAAATCTCTCGAAGGTCTGGAGATAGAAACTTTCTATGACTCCAATGGGCTTTCGCAAAGGTGTAAGACTTTCTTATACGAATACCTAGCTAGAAAGATAAAGAGTGAAGTAGATTACTCTGA
>Ga0213860_10000167_pt1 | contig 26116 bp, 37 predicted proteins | sample PICome_3_FD_160118 | JGI IMG/M metagenome (GOLD analysis project Ga0213860, IMG submission 160118) | Coastal seawater microbial communities near Pivers Island, North Carolina, United States - PICO550 | ecosystem: Environmental > Aquatic > Marine > Coastal | place: USA: North Carolina...
ATATAGTTAATCCAGTACTTACGCCCCAAAAACTACCCCCCCAGTGATATTGATATTCATTACTATTTTTAAATCCAAGAATATTAGTACCACCTACTCCATATCTAAAACCAAGTAGTGCAGCCCAACTATTCTGGGATGCATTATGTGGTCTGTGCCAAACTATCCAAGTACAATCAGTTGTATTTGAAACACTAAAAGATCGAGTTGCCCAATCATTAGATCCATCTAAATTAAAATGTTTTGGACTAGAAGATACAAAATTCATTCCATTTTGTAAAGTCCAATCATTATTATTAGAAGTTAAATCATACCATGTTGTACCACTTCCCCCATAAGAAGATGAATCGTCAGCTCTCAAACTCATGTATAAATTACTTGTTGGAAACGTACTATATGGGATAGATGCACTAATGGCATTATTACCAAGATTTCCAGCATTAACTGATGCACTTGTAGCAACTGATATACTTACTGTACTGTTAGTACTAGTTGGAGTAATAACGAGAGTATAAACTTTTTTACTAACTGCTGTAAAAGTACCTTTGGATCCTCCCGACACTGTTACATCATTAGTATCGAATAAACCAACATTTTGATCAAAAGTAAATGTTGCAGTGAATGCACTTCCTTGATGTGAAGATGGAGTAACAGATAATGTAGATGCAGATGGAGAAACACCTCCGGTACAATTAGCATAATTAGTGGTTACATTAGATGCACTTAGTGCAGAACTATACATTCTAACAACTCTCAGTTCACCATCAGCCCAAAGTCCCCAACTACCATTGCCTGGATCTAGTGCCATAAGACGTAGTGGGGCAGTATTATCTCCAAAATCTTTTCCAGTACCACTAGTATAAACTAAACTTCCATCATAATACATTCTACATATATCTCCATCATAAGTGTAAACAAAATGATGATAAGCCCCCTCAAAATTAGCTGCAGAAGTTTCAATTACATGGCTTTCATCTGCATTTGCTCCCGCCGAACCTGAGAACTTCATTTCTATACCACTACTAGTCTCATCAACTCCACATTGAAAATGAGTATTACTTGGTGAAGTCTTAGAAATAAAACATCTAAGAGAAGCATTATGAGAAGTTGGACTCATATCATGAATTTTAGCATAACATTCAAATGAGAAAGGATCATGATCCTCGGGTATCCAGGATGCATCAGAAAGTTGAGCATAGTCATTTGTTCCATCAAAAACAACTTCTGTAGATGTTCCGGTAGGACCGTTGACTAATGTAAAATCACGGTTATTTGATGTAGTATCATACCAAGTAGTAGCACCATTTCCAGAATAAGAACTACTCTCTCTAGCATCCAATTCAAATAATAAATTACTAGTTACAGCGTTAGTAGAAGCTGGTGCATAAAAATCTGCTAAGTCAATAGTACCTGACGCTGGTGCTTGTGCCTCACCATAAAATTCATCCAAAGAAGTTGGAGCAGTATCATCATACTCCAACTGAAGGTTCAATAAACTAATTGGGTTTCCAGACTGTGGTAATACCATTGTAAAATATTACTTATCATAAGTATTTAGAACTCCCCCGGCAGGATTCGAACCTGCGACCAATCGATTAACAGTCGATGGCTCTACCGCTGAGCTACAGAGGAATAAGGCGACTCAGGTAGGACTCGAACCTACGACCGACTGCTTAGAAGGCAGTTGCTCTATCCAACTGAGCTACTGAGTCAAGAAAAGGGGATTACCCCAGAGTGAACTTTTTAGTATAGTCCCAAGCATAAGTTTCCCTATACCCTTTGATTCCCCATCCTAACCAGAGATAAGCAGGTCTCATGTAATAGGAAACCGTTTGTCCATGACCTTCAAATTGAGGTAGGACATCTTGAAATTGCTTTTCGTTAATCATATAACGAACTTGACAATCAAGAGAACTGGCATCACAAGAATATTTCTTTGCAAATTTACCCAGTCCATTATATCGAGAAAGAGTAGTCCATTGAATCAAACCATATCCTCCACGATGGCAATCATTGTAAGGCACACGAGCACCACCTTCGCAGATATTTGAAACAAATCGACTCTCTTGTTGAATGTTACCCATGATCGTTGCAAGAGCATTACGATCAGAAATCTTTGTTTTTTCTTGAAGAAGTTTTAAAACAAACTTCTCTTCTGGTGTACATTCGGGACATTTCCATGTCTTCACCACTGGTGCTTCTGGTGCAGCAACAGCAGGTGGAATGGGAAATAAAAAATCAAGTATCATAAAGAAGACTTGCTTTCGACACCATCTATTATACTACCTCTATGAGCAGGTGTCAAGGGCAAATTCAAAACCAATAAAATGAATGTCCCAAACAGAAGTCCGATAAGAACCCCCGAAATTAGTCCTGAACGATCATGCTGTACCATTCTTCACTCATCCCATCAATAATGCTCTCAGCGCCTTCTCTGTCCCTTGTATACCCCTCTGAAATAAGGTGTTCAACTACTCTCTCGTAGTATTCAGTCGCTTCTCTGAGTTCTCTAGGTGTTGGTTTCATTTCTATACAAAAGGTTGTGTTTTATTTATTCTGATACTACTGATGCACCATTAAACGCACCATTGCTACCGTCATCATTAATGATTAAGGTATTAGCCTCAGACTCATTCTCAATAATCAATCTATTGTCATATTGATCAGACCATCTGAGATTTCCAACATAATAAACAGTCATTTCTGGGACAAGTCTACTCTGCTTTTTAATATGATATGGCATGGTTTTTTAAATATTTAGATTATCTTTCCACATAATGAAATAAAATATTCAGCATCAAGAACTACAAGTGGTTTCTTATGATTCTTTTTCATAACTACAATCGGTTCATAGTTTCCAGCATTTGCTTTTGCTTGATCATATGCATCCCATACATTGAGTCTTTCTACATTCTTACACTCAACACTATATGGAAACTTTTCCCTTGCTGCTCTCGCCATAACTACATCTTCACCTCCAGCACCCATAGAACACGATTTGATATCTTCTGGATGTATATCAAATGTCTCTATGAGTTGTTTCACAACCCATTGCTGTAGTCTACGGCCCTTTCCTTTGGCACTTTGTGTCTTCATCAAGTATTCATTAGCTCTATATACTAGTTATCTATGAACCCTGACAGAGTTATTGTACACAAAAAAAGAGGGTTTGTCAACCCTCCTCAACTGCAAGTTTGTATGCTTGGTATGCATCGTAATCACCAAAAAGGAATGCATCCGATTTGGCTGCCTCCCTGTAGGATTCTAAACATTTTTCTTTCCAGGTTTTATCATTGGGAATAGGTTCGGTACCATATTCCCATGTATCATAATCATCTTCGTTTCTGGGATCAGAGACTGAATCCTGCGAATGTGTCTTTTGTGACATCTTGCTTAATACCCCCAACAATATACGATTCAACCTCAGTCTCCTGAGGTGCTACTTGTAGTCCCTTAGAAGAGATCCAGTGCTCCGTCCATGGCAGTGGATTATTCTTCGCTGGTATATCGTATATAGGTTTGAGTCCAATCCCTTTCATTCTACGATTTGCAATCCACTCAACATACTGGTGCAGCAGTTTGTCATTCAGACCGATCATAGATCCATCTTTAAACAGATACTCTGCCCATGCTTTTTCTTCGTCAACTGTCTTACGGAACATCTCATAAGTGTTCTCTTGTTCTTCCTTGGCAATCTCCTGCATTTCAGGATCATCACCTTCCTTCCACTTGTTAATGATGTTCTGTGTCAGCACCAGGTGCTGGTTCTCATCACGAGCAATCAGAGAGATGATCTTGGCAGATCCCTCCATGAGTTTCAGTTCACCAAAGGCAAAAGAGCAAGCGAATGAAACGTAGAAGCGGATACCCTCAAGGATATTCACATTCATCACTGCACGATACAGTTTACGTTTCAGTTCCCTACGCTCTTCCAGCATGTTAGGAGAGTCTTTCCAGTCTCCAGTCCACATACCACTGGAACCCCAGCGCTGGGCAGCGTTGAGGAAGTCATCATATGCCTCTGTGACGCTCTTGGCACGCTCAATGATCTTCTCGTTATCCAGAATCTTATCAAAGACCTCAGAGGCATCTGGATAGACATTCTTGATGATGTAGGTATAGGAGCGACTATGGATCATCTCCATGAATCCCCAGACCTCCATACATGCCTCAAGTTCAGGGAGGGAGCAATAAGGCATGAATGCCATACCAGGACCACGACCCTGAACAGAATCTAAGAGGATTTGATACTTTAAATTAGAAGTGAAGATGTGCTTTTGCTCTGGACGCAATTGTGCATAATCTGCTCTATCTTTTTGAAGGGAGACCTCCTCGGGTCTCCAGAAATAACCTAATTGTTGTTGAGTTAGTTTGTCAAAAACTGGATATTTGTAAAGATCATATCTCTGAACTCCAAGAGGTTTTCCAAAAAACATTGGTTGTTTTTTTCTCTCAACCTTCTCTGCGTTGAAGACCGTCATGCCTTCCATATGATCTTTCTCCTTTGTAGTAAACTTGTATTCTTTCATTTTAAATCTTGCAACTTTCGCAATCTTCTTCCTCCGCTCCTTCTAATTCTCCTACAAGATTATCTAGCAAATTAGAATCTTCTGGGTTCTCATCAGACTTAAAGTCGTAGGTGTTCTGGTAGTAACTAGTCTTCCAACCGAACTTGTATGTACGCAGAAGATCCTGTGCCATTTCAGATACGGGAACCTCATTATCAGCATAGTTCATTGGATTGTAACTCCAGTTTCCACTGATGGCCTGATCAAAGAACTTTTGCATGACTGCAACCACATTGATGTACCCTGTATTATCAGGCATATCCCAAAGAAGAGTGTAATTATTTTTAAGGTACTGATAACCGGGGACAATCTGCTTAAGAGGTCCTTTCTTGGACTTTTTAATGGACAGATAACCTCTAGGTGGTTCGATTCCATTTGTTGCGTTTGACACAACGGAACTGCTCTCTGATGGCATCTGAGCAGACAATGTTGAGTTCCGTAATCCGTGGGTGGCGATAGATCCTCTAAGAGTTTCCCAATCATAATTATACTCTGGTTTTACAATTTCGTCTATATCTTTTTTGTACGTATCGATCGGAAGAATACCGTCAGCATATTTAGTGCGAGAGAAATAACCACAAGCACCCTTCTCTTCTGCAAGTTTATTAGATGACTTCAGAAGATAGTATTGGAATGCTTCAGTAAGTTTATGAACTGCATTCCATGCATCTTGTGAGTCATATTTGTGTCCGTTCTTTGCGAGGTAGTGTGCCAGACCAATATAACCGACTCCAAGAGATCTGCGATTCTTAGTTGCAATCTCTGCTGCGGTGATGGGATAATCCTGATAATCAATCAGTTCATCCAAACCACGAACTGCCAGATCACAGAGTTCCTCAAGTTCAGTCAGTTTGTTGACCTTACCAATGTTCACAGCGGAAAGAATACACAATGCAATCTCACCATCTCCATCAATATGCTGAAGGGGAACTGTGGGTAGAGTGATCTCCTGACACAGATTACTCATCTCTACCTTGTCCTTGAAGGACGAGTGAGAGTTGCAGTGGTCGATATTCATAATATACAAACGACCAGTCTCTGCTCTCTCCTTTAGCAGATTCAAGAACAATTCCTGTGCGGGAAGAGTCTTGCGCGGAATCGATCCATCAGATTCATAACCTGTATAGAGATCATCAAATGATTCAGTTCCAAAAGCATCATAAAGACCTGGAACATCGTGAGGTGAGAAGAGCGAGATGTCTTCTCCTTTGATGAATCTTTCATAGAAGAGTTTACTAATTTGGATGCTGTAATCCAGTTTTCGGACACGGTTATCTTCCGTCCCTTTATTGTTTTTAAGTACAAGGATATCCTCTATTTCTTGGTGCCAGATTGGGAAGTGGACAGTCGCTGAGCCACCTCGAATTCCATTTTGTGTACAACAGCGGACAGTTGATTCAAACTTTTTAAGGAATGGTACAACACCTGTGTGTTGAACTTCTCCGCCTCGGATCTTACTGTTGATGCCACGGATTCTGCCTGCGTTGATACCGATTCCCGCCCTTTGTGCAACATATCTGCCGATAGCCATATCGCTACTAAAGATGCTATCGAGGGAGTCATCAACATCAACAAGCACACAACTAGCAAATTGTCGAAGTGGGGTTCGCACTCCTGCCATGATGGGGGTTGGGATGTTGATCTTGTGTTTGGAGATTGCATTATAGTACCTATGTACATAGTCCATCCTACTATCTATCGGATACTTTGCAAAAATTGTTGCAGCAATTAACATATACATGTACTGAGGAGTTTCATATAACTCTCCAGAACTTCTATCCTGTACCAGATACTTGTCAACTACCTGACGTAATCCAGCATATGTGAACAGGAAATCACGATCATGGTCAATCCAAGAATCAATCTTGTCCCACTCTTCATCAGTATAGGACCCAGACAGTTCCTTGTCATAGATGCCCCTCTCGGCACCAATGACAAGGTGTTCTTGAATGTGAGGGAATCCCTGATTCCAATCGGCACCAAAGACCTGCTTATAGAGACCGAAAAGAAGCAGTCTAGCAGCGACAAACTGGTAGTTGGGGGAGTCCAGGTCAATCAAGTCAGAAGCAGACCTTACAAGAATCTCCTGAATCTCTGCGGTGGTGATGCCATCGTAGAACTGAATGCCTGATTGAATCTCTACCTGAGAAGCAGAGACACCCGCTAGACCTTCACAGGCGCTTTCAACCATAATATGAATTTTATCCAAATCAAGAGAAGCAGTTGTACCGTTTCTCTTAAGTACCTTTGTCCCGTTGGTCATACTCTTTTCCATCCGTTGAATTTTACTTTTGCGTTAAGACCGTGATATGTATTAGATTCTACCACTTTTTTTACTTTTAATCCAGAGAGAACCATATCATTTAGATCCTTCTGTTTTATTTCTGAGTTCCAGATAACTACTTTCTGTCCTCTATCGATGAGTTTTGATATTCTATCGACGATTTGTTTGTTGCGTGGTTCATTATCAAGAACCCAAATATAATCGCTCCAACCAAGCGTCCCAATATCAACGTCGGACCCACACATAGCAACAGCGTTTTCGATAAACGTGGAGTCGAAGGGTCCTTCAACAATGTAAATGGGTTTCGACACATCAACTTTATCCAGTCCATAAATTTTTGGTGATTCATCATTGAGCATCACGGTAATGTATCTAAGTTTGGACTTTGGATTGAGTGTCCTGCCCTGGAATCCGAAGATCCCATTTTTATCTTTAAGTGGAATAATGATCCTCGGCTCGTCATTCTCCTCACTCTCAAACATTTGTTTTTGAGTGTTAGTCCATTGTTTAAACCTTTCACAAAAATATAATTCCCGTAAATATTTGTCGGGTATTTTTCGATTTTGTAAGTATATCTTTGCCGGGTGAGAATTATTTAGTTCTGAGATTCTTGGCAGATCAAAGTCTTTCTTCTTAAAGTGTGGTTTGCTACTAGGTAACACTGGATCTGGTGTATTTGATGACCTACCAGTCAATCCTTCCTTGTAACGCTCCATAACATATTGGTCATAGAGCACCACATCCTGATCCCTCAAGAAGTTAGTAAAACTCTTGGATGCACCACAGTTATGACATTTGAAGTTATGATCGTTCTTATGCTTGTAGATGTATCCCCTAGTTCGGTTCTTGTTCTTCTGCGAGTCTCCGCAGTAGGGACATCTGAAAGTATAGAGACCTTCTTTCTTCTTACTAAACTTCTGCAACCGAACTGAAATCAGTCCGATATACTTACTGTCAATGAAACTCATTACGAAGGACTACTTTCCTCGTTCTATTATAACCTGCTGAGCGTTGGAAGTCAAGATGTTTGCCATCATCCTTTGACCTGGTATGCTCACCAAAAAGGATATGATCGTAAGAGCACCTGCGATACTCCACAACTTCTTTTCTAATAATCTAAGTCTTTCATCAATTTTCTTTATATCTCTTTCGCACCCATGTTTTATCATTTCTGCTTGTCTGTTTACTTCTCTGTGGACACTTTCCACTTTCTCGAAAAGCACAGCATCGATTCTATCTTGCTTATCTAACTTCTCATTATGAACAGCAAGTAACTGTCCCATCTTCACAGAGTTATCTTGTAGAGATTCTACAACTCTTTCCAATCTTTCTAAAATTGCAGAATTTACGTTATGATCTTCCATTTCCCTTTAAATTTTGAATCCACATTTTCCTAGATCCATATCTACCCACAGGCGTAGGTTTTCTCTTCTTTTTCCTTACGGGAGGTTCATCTGGTGGAAGTCCTGCAATAGAACCACCAGATGCAGTGTTTGCAATCTCTTCTTTGACAAGATCAATAATTTTTTTAAGTCTATAGTCCATCAAAGTTCCCTTAAGAGTTGCATACAATCATAATTTATTGGAATATTATGTATTTCTGACTTCGGATACTCTGGAAGTCTTTCAAGATATACAATAAAGGTTTTCAAAATGCTCCAGAGTTCCTTATCTATTCGGTAAAAAAGTAAAGGAGTTGTTGCCTCACCAAAGATATTATATAAGATTATAAAATGATTTAACAGGAGATGTATATTTAAATCTCCTGTATTATTATACTTGTTAAGTATTCTTTTAATCCACTTGAACCTCTTCATGTCATCATAAAAATCCTCTTGCGTCACTGCTTGAGGATTTTCATAATGTTTGATAGCGAACATTATGTAGTTCGATTCATTTAATTCATCAAATCGCATATTAAATCATTCAGTTATCATTCTGGAAATACTGCGTCATCAGACTGGTCGAGACCAGTAATGCCGATTGCAACTATAGTTTCAGACTTAACTCTGAGATTTCCATGCATATCAGTGTAAGTTGTAATGCCAACCCAGCCACCGTGAGAAACAGCATATGCGGTTGTTGCAGCAAGACCTACCTCAGTCTCATCCACACCATAAACAGTCAAGTTGGAAGTATCCATACTTTCATGGTGTGCAGCAAATTTTGGCTCGTCGGCAGCAGAGTCTCCTGATCCCCAAAGTGGTGCCATGTTTCTTTACCTTATAGTTTCTATAATGATATTTATAATTATTCAGTTTCTCTCGCTTTAATCGCGTTAGTGACAACTTCCAATAATTTGTCATCCATATCAGTCTTGGTCAATTTAACTGCCTTACTGAGAATGACTAAACAAATTTCAATGAGTTTTTCACCAAGTTCTTCGTTTTCTGGAATCTTGGCAATTGCATCAGAAATAATTTTTGATGCTAGTGGTAGTAAAAATGCTAACATGTCTTTAATATAATAACAATCGATTATATTTAGACAATCTCTTCCTTTTTCCTGGTATCAAGATATTTAATAATTTCTTCTCTCCATTCCATCAACTCGTCGTAGCATCCCTCATCGTACGCATAAAGTCGGAGTTCATGATCTGGTTTCAATACGCTTTCATAAAAAATATAAAAAGCATCCTTCCGTTTGACTTCTTTGCTGTCTTCCATGGGATTTCCTCTAGTGGGTCAATTTTAGCACAAGGCGATTATTTTTTCAAGTTCTTTTCCTTTTGTCTTTTGGCAATTCTTGCTCGGACATCATCCATAGCGCCTGTACCTGGTGTTGGTCTCAGATCGTTCTTGCGCTTAGCAAACGCTGGATGATCTAATGGAAGATCCCTAGTCAATTTAGTAGCAATATCTCTGGTCTTTATCCTTTCTTCTCTTTTCTTATCACTTTCTTCACCAATTGTATTGAGTTCACTTCTCCAATCAGATGGATTAAGTTTTTCAGGTTCAATCAAATTAGTTGTTTCTATTTCAAGGGGTTTGTAATCATCTTTCCAATTCATAGACTCTTTAATCTTTGGATTGATCTCAATCTTATTCTTACCCTTCATAATATTAATAACTTTATTGATTTTCTCATCTTGCATTTTTTGTACCTCGTGAATAAACTCTTCTCTTTGTTGAATTAGTTTTCTCCTATACTCTGGATCTAATCTAGCCCTTTGTCCTTTTGATCGAGGACCAGATTTCACTATTGCAGTGCTATCCCTCTTAACATTAGGACTGCTATTTCCACGATATGCAGGTGATCCTTTGCTACGAAGAGATTCTCTTGCTTTATCCAATGCAGTGCTTCCCTTGGCGCGAACTGCTAAAGCACCTCCTCTTTCTCTGGGCCCTTGCATTGCCTTTGGGCCCTGCATTGGGTTTGGACCCTGCGTTGGACCTGATTGATTAGCACCTTGCTTATATTTTGCAAACCTTTCTCTCTTTGCTTCTCCTGCTTTTTTAATTGATTTCGCCCTTTGTCTAATACCCGCTTCCCTTGCTTTTGCAACTCTATCCTTAGACTTTTCAAGTTTCCTCTGTCTCGAATATTCATCCTTTCTTCCTAATCTAGATCCAAGTTTTCTAACAATCCCAGATTCAACTTCATCCTTTCTGTTAAGTCTTGCAACTCGTGCTTGTGCTGGAAGCGCTGCTGCTTTCTTGACTGCTGCCTTACCAAGATTAACTGCTGACCTTGTAGTACCAACAGCAAGTTTTCCAACATTACCAAGCATTTTGGACATTGCTGTACCATCACCCATCTCCTTATCAATCTTTTCAAGATTTCTAGGAGCAACACTTTGGGCTCGTTTAATACTTTTTTCTACACCTTTCTGGCGCCTATCAGCAATTGCTTCGATTCTCTTTCTTTTAGCAGTCTCTATTGCGTCCTTTTTATTCTCTTTAGTTCTTTGTGCCTTTCTTTCTCTCTCTGCCTGAAGTTCCTTCAATCTTTCCCGATTGAGTTTAGTTCTTGCTTCTTTATCTGCTATTTCTCTGTTTTGACGCTCAGCACGTTGGGCACGTTGTTGTTTAAGTGTTTCTTCTGCATCCTGTTTGGACTTCTCTCTATCAGGATCCGCAACTTTTTCAGTCAGGCTTTTTTTTTACCGATCGCCTTGCCAATTGCTTTACGACGATTCTTCAGATATGAGTCTGTACTATCTACCTTTCCATCATTATTGACATCAGAATCTTCCTGACCTACGGGGTCAAGTTTCTTCTCTTTAAGATCCTGATTAAACTGCTTCCAAGACTTCATTATCGCCAAAATGTCGTTCCTATGTTTTATTTATACGCTTTCCCACCTTTAACAATATATCGCTTATTCAATCCTAAAGCACCAGGAGTCATCATGGCAACGTACTTAAACATTCCCTTTGTACCAACAAGTGTATTGGGATGCTTCTTATCACGCATCACTCTATCCATCTTAACTTCAGTATATTCTTTAATATCACGCAACCAAGACTTAAACATCAAACCATTCTCAGTTACACAGATAATATGATTAGTTCCACGACGAGTAATCTTACCAACCAAACCAGTATTAAGGTTCTCTACAACATCACCAATATTAAAAATTTCTCCCTTACGATATGATTCACGCAATGCTTCTTGATTAAACTTAGGAGCAATTTGCCACAATTCAAGATTTTCTTTGATATTCATTTGTTTACGCACTGCATTATACAGTTCACGCTTTTGCATTTGACCCAAAGTATTTGGAACTCCTCGTACAAATGCATTGTAATCTCCAGACGCTGCATGTGCTCTCAACTTAGATGCAGACATACCAGATACATCATCAGCATCAGGATCACGAGATCCCCCAGAAAGAACCATGATGTTTTCAAAGTTATACAACTCAGAACCATTATACTTTTGTGCAAGACTCTGAAATTCAGATAACCGATCCTGACCCACCATAATGGTCACATCTGTTATACCTTTATTATATGCAGAAGAAAGAACATCAAAAATAGTTTTAGAACCAGGATCATCCATGATCTGTTCATCATACTCAGGAAACATTTTTTTCATGTATCCAATCTTAGATCCTGCATCCAAAGGATTCTTCTTCTTGTCTTGAGTTCTACTTGGATAGATGGCAAGACCAAAACCTGTTCTTTTTGCTTCAGTTGCTGCTGCCTTTAATAGTTTCTGGTGGCCAACAGTTGGTGGGTTGAAACGTCCAAACACAACAACCATACCTTTTGGTTGCTTTTCTACCTTCTGTTGTTTGACTTCTGGTTTCGTTTGAGGTTTCTTAGGTTCTACTTTCTCTTCTTCTTTCTTCTTCTCAGTACGATCAAAGACCTTTAACTCTCCATCGACAGTCTTTGCAATCAATTCACCTTTACTATTATACCAATCTCCATGACCATTACCAGTCAATCCCATCTTCTTTGCTTGAGCAGAAGCAGAAGTTTCTACCGCCTCATCCACAAACTGTTTGAAATTTTTCATGATTACTGTGATAGGAAGTAACTTGTTACACCATTATACACTATTTATTCCACTGCTTTTGTGCAGTGAAATTAGCGTAAGAAAACTGTTTGCGGTTGACCAATTTGAAAGTGCCATGCTGGTTCGTCATGACGTAACCCTCGTGAGATGATTCATCACCACCAATATAGCATGAAACCTTCTCTGATGATTCGATTCCCTCCATCAAAAGTTCCTTGATGTAAGAGACCAATTTGTATGCATAAAATACAGCAGGATTCATCCTGACAGAAATTTCACGCTGGTCACGGATACAACGATTAATTTCTACTTTGAGTTCTGCTGCTCGTTTGTCAGAAGGGAATCTAGCAAAATTAATAATCGTACTCGCAATATTGCAAAGGTAATCAATCCTACGACGACGAGAAGTGATTTTAGCATCAGTATCCAAATACTTTACCTTCTTATCTATCGACCAGTGATCAAACTTTGAAGTAAAGTTTGCTTGCATCTCAGGCATTGTGTTGCCACTGTAACTCGTATGAACTGCAACTACAATAGAATGTTCAACCTTCTCGTCAAACTTGTAGGTGATTGTATTGGGAGTAAACGTGTCAGTTCCACCATAACCAATGAAGTCACCCTGCCAAACACCTGCACGGTCAGGAAGACACTCAAGACAAGTATGCAGAATCGCTGCTACTCGTGGCATGTGACCATGATTTTCTTCAATGTCATGGTGTGTGTAATTGATTTTGATCTTCTTCTTGTTGAATACTGATTTTGTTCCAACAAATCGTTGACCATTCTCTGGATTGTGACCAAAGACAATAGCAGGAGCACCGTCCCATTTGACGGAAACTTTGCTGTTTTGCTCTTTCAAAAACTCGATAACCTGTAGCGCAGACTTGCGACCCATCAAAACAGCGTCTTCTGGATGCTCAAGGTGTTTGTTTTTCATAGTAAAGTTTGGGAACGGAGAGAACAGGAATCGAACCTGCGAAGGTTTTACCCCCAGCCGCTTTCAAGGCGGTGTCCTCGACCAACCGGACTCTCTCCTCACTTACAAGCATATTATACCACGGAAGGTCTAAGGCGTCAACTCATGCTTTTACGCAACGGTTATAAGTTTTACCAAACAGTGTCTGAGTTCCTGCTTTCTTATAACCCTTCCAGCACTTTTTTCCGGCTTCATCCAGAATCTTTTGAACTAAAGGATCTCTACTCTCTGAGTAGTTACTACGTGCTTTTTCATCTGCCATCTTAGCAAAACGCTCATCCTCTTTCTGTGAAGAAATTGCGGAAACAATCGTTGCAGATTTTTTAGCAGTCTCTAACTTTTTCTTTCCTTTTGAAGAAAGAGATGTACGTGCTAAGTTTCCAGCACGACGATACATTTCATTCTCTTTCTTTTTATCAATGGGTTTGTAACCCTCTTCTGTATATTGTTCCATGGGAAGTTCGGGCCCTTTTACTTTTTTCTTTGCTACTTTTGCTTCATTCTCATTTGGAGACTTCATCATATTACGAATCTTCTGATTTTTTTGTGCTGCCTTGTGCTTCTTAGGATCAATCTCAAAAGACTCAGACTTATTACCCCAGTTGGCAGCACCAACTTTACGGCACTTCACCAGAGCACCAGAGGCATATGCAGAAGGCCACACAGAATAGCGTGACTTGACCTTATGGTAGCAAGCATCCTTTGTACCGCTACCTTTTCCTTTCTTGTCCTTTGCCATCAGTCATTCTCCTTCATGTGATCAGCTGCCTTATACAAAGGTTTGCCGTCCTTACCCTTCATACCTGCTTTATAATTTTTGTATGCCTGGGTGTTACCCTTCTTATCAGCATTGGTTACAGTGTATGCTTCATCAAGAAGTTGAAGTTGAGCAGCATGAATCTTGGAGACTGTTTCTTCAGAAAGTTTTGTCATCTTTTGAACTGCTTCGGTAAAGTCAGAAGCAATCTCCTCATCCAGAAGGTATGCAACTACAGTATCAAAGGAATCAAGTTCACCACCTTCCTCAGAAAGTTTCTTAGCAAGACCCATTAATGACTTACCTGCTTTCTTTTTAAGATTACGGGCACCAACTCTCACTGCACTTGCTGCATCCTTTACTTTATCCTTTACAGATTTTGGTTCTGCACTCTTGACATCTCTTCTATTTGCTCTCTTCAGATCTGCCTTAGACATACGATAGGTTGCTGCCTTTCTAACACCATCCTTAACTTCTGCCTTAGGACCGATTGTTTCGTTTCTCTTGACAATTGCACCACCCTTTTTACCAGCAGGTAAAGACTTTTGACCTGACTCACCAGACTGAGTTTTCTTCTTGAATGTAACTGGTTTTACTAAAGCACCTGCTTTTTGTGCTGGTGTGATAGCAGAACCCTTTGACTTAACAATGGCACCACCTGGTTTCTTCGCTTCTCTTGCTGCTTTCTTTGCAGCTTCCTTAGCATCAATCTCTGCCTTAACTTGCTCGTATGACTTAGCGCCCTTTCTTGCTTTCTTTGCTGCTCTTGCTTCAGTCAATAAAGCAGATTGCTCATCAATATAATCTCCAAATCCCTCAATAATACAATCCAAATCAAAACCTTCCTCAAGGAGTTCCTCAATGATTTCTTGAGTGAAATCATTAACTTCTTCCTGAGAAAGGTCTTCAAAAATAATTTGATTTTCTTCTACTACCTCTTCTTCTTTCAAGTAGATAGATTGATATGCGGACGCAATTTCCCTGAGATCCATTTTGTGGCAATTTTGACGTTATCTTTATTTATAACTTTCCGCCAACAACTCCACTATTCACAACACGAGATTGTTCAACATCCCAACCATCTTGCCTGCCTTTAAGGTAGAACCGTGTCATATCAATGCACATTTGTCTGTCCAATGATGTGACTAATTTTTCACCATCCTTTAAAGTACTCATCCACAAACCATACTTTTCTTCGACGTAAAAGCAATCATCGATGTATACGATATCAGAGTTCATATGCTGCCCATTGGTTATCAGTGTAGATTGCAACCGTGCCAGGCGGTGCATCTGCTGGAGAGTCTACAATTGGTGCTCCATCTTCATTAGTTTGATCACGAACGAAACCAAAAGGTCCAACATTACCTTTTTCTTCTGCTCGTTTCATCATGACGACACCAGCAAGAGATTCCATAATTTTAAGAATGTCTTCTGCCTTGGATCCTTCTCCTAGTTGCTTAGCAATGTAAAAATACTTGTCGAAGAACTCATCACTATACTTTTCGTAGTCATCAACTGTAATAGGTTTATTCTTCATTGAGGGCCTCTTCAATCTTTTCATCAAGTTGTACAATTACAGAACGAATATCTTTAGTTCGTTCTGAAGGATATTCGTAACTATCTTGTGCTGTGGAACGAAACAGTTGCTCACGAACTGCAGCAGCTGCACGTAGTTCCAGTTCTACTGTGACTTTCATTTGCCAACTCCATAGTCGCCGCCTTCTTCGGCATGTTTACGTTCAGTCTCGTGTAACACTTTCAGTGCTTCAAGAACCTCAGGGGTTTCATCCCACTCAAAGGTATCGCCGGATTTAGTTGTATAAGTTCGTTTAGTCATCGATCATCAGAAGCACGGTTTTCAGAATAATAGGCATCAAAGGTACCAGCAGGATAACGCTTAGATAGTTTCTTAATGTTCTGATCAATGACATCAACCAGAGGAACTTCAAGTGCCATACATGCTTGAGCAACATACCACATCAGATCACCAAGTTCAATGATCATGTGTTCTTTATTATCTTCATTAAATGGTTTGCCTTGGAATACCATCTTTTTGACAATCTCAAGGAACTCACCACCTTCAGCATTAATGCCAATACCAGCAGTCATCAAGCGTTCAATGTTAGCACCTTTCTCATCCAGTTCAACCAGACGATCAGAAAGGGCAACGAAATCAGTTGATGCTTCAGAAGTCACTTCATTGACGAACTTCTGGTAGTTATTGAAATCGATAGTTTTGGTCATAATTAGAATTTCAGTGCTGCGAATTTTTTAACAAGTTTGTCTCCGTCTTCCCCATTATACTCTTCTTCCTGTCCGCTGTCAAGAATGTTCTCTTGGGCGGACTGTTCACAATCATACAATCTCATCTTGGCACGGTCAATACCAACTACAAATCTCTTATTAACTGACAAATCATTATAACGATTCTTCAGTTGCTTCACCATAATTTGTCCCAACTCCTCAAGCTCATCTGTAGAAATAAGGGCAAACATAAGATCAGCAGTAGCAGGGAGACCAAAGGACTCACTAGTATCAGTAAGCTCAACATCAGAGCTACCATAACCAGAACGAGTGGTCTGCGTGGCAGAAATGATAGGGACGTTTGCTTCGACAGCCAGTCCTCTAAGTTCTTCAGCAATACTTTTGACAATAGTATATGAATTGACAGCACCGCCTCCGCGATACCTAGAGGAAGCACATATATTAAGGTAATCAATAAAAATAATATCAGGTCTAAATGACTTCTTAAGTGCAAGTTCATTAAGAAGTGCTTTAAAGTGTCCACTATGAGCGGTAGCAGTTGGGTATTCTTTAATTATAAGAGACCCTTGCGTTTTTTGTGAAATGTTAGCAACCTTTGACTCAAACATCTGACGTGGCAGGTTTGCAATCTCTTGGATGTTAACGTTCAGAAGATTTGCGTCAATACGTTCCGCAATCTTTTCTTCTGCCATCTCACATGTGATATACAAAACATTTTTATTTTGTAACAAGCAAGAAGCGGCAACATGACACATAAACAGAGACTTACCCACACCAGTACCTGCAAGAGCAATGTTGAGAGACTTATTACAAAGTCCACCTTTTGTGATCTTGTTGAAGAAGTCCAGGTCGAATGGAATCTTTTCCTCAGTCTGATGGTAGAAGTCGTATCGTTCTTCATAGTCATTCAGATAATCGTGTCCAATATGATTATCAAATGAAACTGCAAGTGCATCAGAAAGAATAGATGGAATAGCATCTGGGCCTTTTTTCTGCTCCTCACCACCATCTGCAATAGAGATTGACTCTACCAATGCCAGATAGATAGCACGATCTCGGCACCACTTCTCCGCAGTATCAAGCAACCACTGCTTATCATTTGGATCATTCTGAAGATTAACAATAGATTCATGTGCCTGCTTATAAACTTCATCACTCAAATCAGTTCTCTTCTCAATCTCAATTAGAAGAGCAGCAGTTGTGGGAAGACTATTATATTTGATCATGAACTTTGAGATCTCCTCAAAGATGATCTTCTCATGATAATTTTCAAAATATTCTGTTCTAACAAATGGAAGCACTTTGCGGGAAAAGTCTTCATTGAAGATCAGATTTTGAATGATTGTAGATTCAATCTTTTCCATTACTTATAATGTAGATATGTGCTCAGAATGTATTTGGGACATTCTTTCACTGATTCTCCCCGATGAGGAAATAACCACAGAGGTGGGAAGACGACCAGTTTACCCCTTTCGGGTTTAATTGTCAATCCTTCAAAGACAGTATTACCGCCATGAGGAACATCATTAAGATACCACATGAAAGACAAAAATCTCTTTGCAGATGCATGATCTTGTACATCTACATGAGTATCAAACATATCTTCCCCGTCTGGTTCATACCTCTTGATGCGAAAATGCTCAAAGGCATGTGATTCAGGGAAGACACGTTTGTCTGTGAATTCATAATAATCATTACGATACTGAAGAGTTTTTTGTATCAAAAGATTATGTATGTCTGTATAATCTGCAGAGTTCGCTGTCAGATTAAACTGAGTGAACGAAGGTTTCTTTTGTTGGTCAAGTCGTTCATGCTTATCTGAATTATCATCAAAGATTTTAATGAGTGTCTCGCAAGTTTCTTTGTCTAGAATATCATCATAAACACGAACGAACTCATTAAGGAGAACCATAAGAGAACTCACCTCTGGCAATTACATCCAGTTTCTCCATCACTTCTGGAGTGAAATATGTCTCTGGATCTTTGTAGATCGCTTTAGCGTAAACTTTCTTACCGTCTATCTCATAGCGTCCGGCAACGTTCTTCCAAAGTCCGCCAATCTCACCGAGTTCAAGAAGACCGTAATATCGATCAAGACCACGCTCATCGTAATACAGACGCACCGTAACATCCTTGTTCTCCTTACTTAAACGCGACTTAGCAGTCTTAGCTTTGATAAGATTGCCGACCACTTCTGTTCCATCCTTTTCTTTTTTCTTGCCGAGATGAATGATTGTAGACGCTGCATATTTGAGTCCACTGCCTCCTCCCATTTCTTTTGTAGGTACATAAGCTCCGATAACATCATAAGTGTGGTTGGTGACAATCATGGGGATGTTTGCTTGACCCAACTTAAGAGTAAGCATCCTAAACGCACCTTTGATAAGTTGGGATTTAGTCATATCCCGAACTTGCTTGTCGTTGAGTGCGTCAGTAATCTCTTTCTCAGTAGAAAGCATTCCTAAGGAGTCTAACACGAACATACAGGGTTTGCGATCTTCTGTGTTCTTTTTCAAATACATGTCCACTGCCTTGAGGGCCTTGCTACGGAACTCTTCGACAGTGACGACATTCACCACAACAACACGTTCCAAATCTAAACCACGACTCGCAAGAAGAGATTTATTAATTGCTGCTTCAGTGTCAAAGTACAGACAGTAACCGTCAGGATTACTATCCAGAAAATTCTTAACAACGGCGAGACTAAAGAAAGTCTTGCCAGTAGAAGACTCCCCAGCAATGGCAGTAATCTTATTCCCAGATACACCACCAAAAATACTACCTGATACAAGTCCGTTAAAAATGTACGAACCCGTGTCCACAAACTGTTCAGTATCGTCGATGTCTGCGGCGAGTTGGGTATATTCATCACCTATTTCTTTTACAATATCTTTAAGAAAATCCATAATTATATTTTAATTAAAGTACAAATCCAAATTGTTCACGAGCAAGTTCTTTATATGAAGTAGGATGCTCTTCCTTCAGGTCTTTGATGTTTTTCATCTTCTGATAAAGTGCAGCATCACCACCCAATCGCAGTGCGCTTACAATAGTATTCAGTTCTTTGTCGTTGATAGGCAGTTCCATTAATGTTCCGTAAAAAGTTTTACACCCAGAGTTTTTATCATTATACCAATTAAGTGAAGAAACTGTCAAGACTGACTTTCTTCTCCACAGACCAACCGATGGCATCCAGAATCACTTTAAGTGGATCCAAGAATGCCTTATTAAATTGCATTTCGTAATCGACGAATCGAGTAAGATCAAGTTCCTTAGGAAAGTCTTGAATAAAAGATATCACATTTTCTCTGGTTGGGTTTGGGTTCTTTAAGTAACAGAATTTAATCTTCTCCCCGTTGTTAATCAGGGCATACTTCTTTTCCAAACCACGCTCTTTTATATAGAAGTTATAAAGAAGTGATCCCCTTACATGCATTGGTGTACCCTTTGCATAAATCGTATTCGAACCTTTATACTTATCGACAGAAGAAACTGAGCGGGGGAACGCTACCTCTTCTGGTGGTAACTTCTGAAAATCCTTACGAGAGTCTTCAATGAACTTAATGACTTCATCCTCAGTGCCACTCATGACCAGTTTCAGACCATCCTTAATCATCTGGCGACAAGGTGCCGGGGTAGATGACTTGACTGCCTCAATGCCCATGATCTTGAGTTTAGGTTCTGCGTAACGCACACCCTCACTGTCCCAGACGTTCAGGATGTATCGCTTCTTCGCAGTCCAGATGCCACGATCTGCGATGTTCTCTCGCTTCATCTGCATCTTCTGGTCATAGGCGTTTACGTAGTCGGCCAACGCTTGATAAGAACTCTCAATATAAGGCTCAAATTCCACTTCACAGACCTTGTTAAGGAAATCGACAATGACCTCAGGAGTTTTCTCTCGGTCTTTGAATACCCAATCAACAAAAGGGCCCAAATTAAGATAAATGGAATCAGTATCTGAAGCAATAACATAATCTACATTCTCAGTTTTAAGAATTTTATTCAATCGTTTGTTCATACGATTCTCAATCCAGCGGATAGATACCTGACCGGACAGAGTGATCGCCTCTGCATTTGCTAGTTTGAAATACCTGAAGTATTGATTACCAATAGCACCATAAGCAGAGTTAAGAGAAATCTTTTTCGCCATTTGAATGTTGTTACATCTGGCGATCTCCTTTTCAAGTGCTTTAGTAGGAGTCTTCTCATACTGCTGCTTGGCAGCGAGCATTTTCTTTTTGAAGATAACTCGGTCACCATACATCTTCTCCATCAACTCAGGTAAAAACCCTTTGACATCCTTGCGATACATTGCACCATTGGCACAGACCGCATAGTCCTTATACATCTCGAACGTTAGTTCTTCATTAAGTATTTTATTAACTGTTGTTGTTGGGTGCCTGGTGTCCTGTAATGTCTCTGGTGAGATATTGTATTGCATAATAAGATGAGGATACAGAGAGTTAAGGTCAAAAGAGACCACCCAATCATACTTTCCTGGAATCGGTTCCTTGACATAAGCGCCTGCGTACTGAGAGTCTTTCTCAGATCTCTCCTTTGGAGGGATGACAATGTTTTTCCTCTTTAAGTAGTTATAGATAATCGCATCCCAAGTTCGTACCTGAAAGAATACATCGTTATAATTTACCTTGGCGTCATATGCCATAGTCAATGCCAACTCAATCAGTTTCATCTTGTCTTCCAGACGGTCAACAAGTTCCACGTCAATGATGTTGTATTCGATGAACTTCTGCCAGTTTCCTGTATAGAAGTCCTTAAAGGTATCAAACTCAGAGTGGTCTAACTTACGTTGACCCAGTTCCACAAATGCAATGTGATCCAAACGATACGACTCTTGATTAGTATAGGTAAACTTCTTATACAAGTCAAGGTAGTCAATCACACTGATACCTGCCAACTCACAGGTAATCTGTGGGCGACCATGCATCTGAATCTCACGTTGACGAACATTACCCCAAGGAGAAAGTTTCCTAACAACCTTCTCACCCATCAAACGCTCAATGCGTCTTACGATGTATGGGATATCATACAGTTCACAGTTCCACCCTGTGATGACATCAGGGGAGACCTGTTGCCACCATTCTAGGAAGCGATCGATAAGGTTATACTCATCCTCACACAAGACAAAGGTAACATCCTTGCGTGTGTTGTTAAATGGTCGAGAAGCAAAGCAGGTGATATGTTTGGTGGCGGCATCCTGCAATGTGATGGCAAGAAGTTCCTCCGCAACATTGTGAATGTCAGGGAAACCTTCCTCAGCAGCAACCTCAATGTCAATCGTGTAGAGTCCAATCTTGGAGATATCAAACTTGATTTCATCCTCAGGATACTTGTCAGAAATATACTGAGCAACATACCGGTCATTACCATAAATGGCAAATCCCTGAACGTCCTTGTATTTCTCTACAAACTCCTTACAGTCTGAAATCTTACCGGGTTTGATTGGTTCTACATTCTCACCATCGAGTGTCTTCCACTTAGACTCTTTCTTTGATGGAACATAAAAGGTTGGAGCAAACGGTTCCCTGTAAGAGAATTGCTTGCCATTCTCATATCCACGTACCAGCATTTCATTGAACCGCTGGTAGACATTAGTATAGAATCTCATTTAGTCAGGGACTCGTAATCATCAAGTAATTTTTTGTTGGGGTCAACCATTGTGAGTATCTTATCAGAACTCATCATGACAAACTCATCGTCTGTCACATCAATTAACCAAGGCGAGAGTTCTCCATTCTCAAGTAAGTGAGGTTTGGTCAGTTTACAATCGGGCATACCGATCTCTGCAGCAACCTCCTCGATATTACTCACTAAAAGTAACTTGTTCGTTAAGACTAGAACTTGTACTATCGGTGGATCCGGTTCCAGACTCTCCGGCATCGAGTCTGATGGTAGCATCATCTCGTCCGTTGCTTTCGTAACCTCTTCCATTTTCTCTCCTTGTATATGAATCTAAAATTGAATCCAGTGGATCAGTAATACAAACCACCCAATCCTTATTTACAAAAAAATCTGTGTCCTTTGAAAGAGACATCCATTTACGAAATACTACATGATACTTTGGTGTTGCATCTTCTGTTAGCAATTCAGGAGTTTTGATTTGTACAGTGTGCGGATCTGTAAACAGATACTGCACCAGATTATCGTCAGAGTCACGAAACTCTTTAATATCTGCAATTACTTCTTCATTAGACTTCAATAGTGCTAGTTGTACGCTCATAATCAGTGCTTACCTCCTATACATTATACCACAAAAAAATGGGGGTAGCAACTGGATTTTGCCAGTTGCCCCCCAGCGGCGACGATATGCTCTATTTATAATCTATGCTCAACTGTTTCTGTTTAAAGATAGTCTTTACGTTGATGGTGTTCTGGAACAACCTTACCTAAGGTAATTACTAGAAGCCCATCCTCAAACTCAACTGATCTAACTTCCGTTTCGTCACTGAGTGTCCATGATCGTGTGAAAGATCTTTGAGCCACTCCTCTGTGGACATAATTTGTTTCAGATTCTTTGTCTTCTTTTTTTCCATCGACAAAGAGTTTACCGTCTTGTGTGTAGACATTAACTTCTTCTTTTTTAAATCCTGCTAGTGCTAATTCAAGTCTCGACTCTACGTTACTAACTTGAACTAAGTTGTATGGTGGATAATTAGTTGTTGTTTCGTGCTGGTTAAACAACCTAGTAAAGTATTCATCCATACCAATACTATGCTTATTTATGCGGTCAATCAAGGCAGGCAGATCCGCAGCGTGATATCGGGTGACTTCTTCCATGGTTTTAGCTCCTTTAAAAGCGAGTTTGTGTTTTGTGTACCCTTTCGGCGTACATCATTATTTAACCACAAAGCATAAAAAAAGGGAACCGTAGTTCCCCTACTTTTTTATTCGGTTGCTTCTACTTTTTTCTTCTTCCCGATGTTGTATTTGGTCTCAAGTATCCACTCATTCTTCTCTTTATATGCTAACACCTTGATTTGATTCAAGGGTGCAATATCTGTAACTTTCTCTGGTTCAATTACAGTAACCAGACCCCAATCACAAAGCAGTTGAATAATTCTGTTACGTCTCTGAACATCATTCACTGTCAGGTTGGCGTGCTTACCATCCAAGGCAAACAGTTCCTTAAAGTGTACGATGTAATACCGTCCCTGCTTGTGCAGGATATGACATGACTGGTAGATTTTTTTCTCTTTACGAGATGCGACTCCAATTCTCGTCAGAGTTTCACGTACCTTTAGAAAGTCGTCGGGTTCATTCAAGGTAACTTCAATCATTTGGTCGGCAGACCAACGAACTTCAGGTTCAGTAATCATCTTTTTCCTCCAGTCTCAAATTTAGATTTAATGAATAACAATTGTTCTTTGGTTAGGATGCTCAGAGCCTGTTTTGCTTTTTCGTTATTATATCCATAATAACGTTTTACATAATCTAAATCTCTGATCTCGTCCTTGCGGAGCCAGGGAGAGAATCTCTTCCGTTTCCTCACACTATTTAGATAAAATGAATATTGAAGTTTTGGATCCAGATGTGAATTCAAATTCATTTCATTAGCAAATAGAACCGTATCTAAATGACCAGACATGCAGCGATTTACAATATACGCTGGAAATTTTGCTGAAGGATCTTCCTCAAGAAGATTCTTCTTATTCATATTAATCGAGTTCAACCAATCTTTTAGTTCCAATGTCGAATCACTCCGCTAATAATAAAAATGTTAGTAACCATGTAAGACACAAAAATAACGGTGCGTATGCTAGCAACGTAATTGTCATAAGGAGCTGTTTTGTCGTCACTGAAACTTCCCAATGCATACTTCCATATTCTCCATATCCTCAACGAATAATTTGAATGTCGTCGTCTTCTGTCCATAGTTCAACCTTATCTCTAAATCTTCCTTCTGCCTTGAGTTTCTCATATCTCTTAGTTGCCTTTTTCTTCCACCAAGCAATAATATTCTCAAGGTAAAACTTATCAAAGTTTTGTCCAGGAATTAATTTATCTTGCTCTCCAAGAATCACTTCACGGACATTTGAATATCCATAGTCTGAGATGTAGAAACGTTTCTTTTGTGTGAGACCAAAAGCAGTTTTAATAACATCATTAAAGTGAATCAACTTGTCTTGGTCTTGAAGAGAGTTTTTAATGATAGAGATCATCTTTGTCTGTCTCTTCATCTTTTTAGAAGATGCTTTGTTGTCAGTCAAAGGTGTATTATCATTCAGTCTTGTAAACTCATTGTGGAGTTTATGAAACTGTTTGTCATGCATCAGAGGAAGGAATTTACTCTCAGTTAGTCCTTTATACCTCATGAATGGTTTAAGACCATCATACTGTGAGGCACTGGTAGCAGACCCGTAGAGAGACGTTGTTTCAAACAGAGCAATGTCCTTCTCGAATACTTCATTCAAGGTCTCACGGGCAAAATGGGAGCAACACAGCAATGCTAGAAGTTTGCCACCAAGATAGTTATATCCAAATGGTTGAGATGGAACAATGACAAATCCCATAGCAGCATGTCTATTAAAGATAGACAGATCTGGTTGATGCCCCAACCACAGATTCCTAGGTTTAGAATTAATTGTTGGAGATCCAAATCGGATAAACCCCAACACTTTCTTTGTATTTTTCTCAAAGATCATCCAACGCAGTTCCCTTCCAGGGATGTTAGATTCATTATTATGAGAAGAAACTGCTCTCAAAAGATTGACATAATGTTCCTGAGGAACGCCGCCCTGAAAGCGGTTACCTACAAACTTAATGTCAAATTCCATATCTTGAGGATGAATATCTTCATTAAAGAACTCATCCTCAAGAGACACCAAAGATGATGAAGAAGAGATAACTTCTTTCTTCACAAACCTTAGGTAGTCTTCAATATTAGTAAAGTGGGAGAAATAGTTAATAAACTCATCTGCTGCCCACTGTGCAACTTCTTCAGATACAATCATAGAATCAATTTTTTATCGGGGGTAGTAATTCCGCCAAACATCTCACAATACTTGTTTTTCACAGAAGGGTCAAGTGATGCGATATAAACAATGAATTGCTTTGAAACTGTAATCTCAGGTTCCTGCTTGTCAACTACAGAGGCCCAAGGAATAAATCCAACACTCTGTTGTTGAGGAATACAAACCAATCCATTTCTTACGGTGATGGTATCATCAGATTCTTCAACGATTTCTGCAACTACCTCTTCACCAGTGCTAATACGTAATAGTTTTACATTCATTTGATTATAAACTCCAAAAGGGTGGTCATTCTATTAAAACTTTGGGACATTTCTCTATATCCAGACCCAACATAAATTTGTCCAAGGACAACGGAAACCGTAGCGATTCCCCAAAAAATATAATAATGTTTTGATTTCATTTGATGATTCTTGTTTTTCATAATGTTAAACTGTTAATCACTAAAGGGAATAAGCGGTGTTCTGCCTGTTGGACTCTATTGGTGAGTGTTTCGATAGTGTCCTTTGGGCAGATGGGAACCACAGACTGCTCTATTATTGTACCAGAATCTAGTTCTTCTGTCACGTAGTGAACCGTACATCCAGTAATTTTATCTCCACTTTCCAATGCCTGCTGGATGGCATTCAGTCCTTTATATTTGGGAAGGAGTGATGGGTGAATATTAATGATATTCTTAAATGATGAAATAACTTTTGGTTTTAAAATCCTCATCCAGCCAGCAAGAACAACTAAATCTACCTTGTATCTTTTTAGAATAGAAATAATCTTATCTTCTTCTGTTGATTTGCATCTTACATATGGA